>Ga0224525_1000006_pt1 | contig 281713 bp, 228 predicted proteins | sample CFST100metaG_FD_179874 | JGI IMG/M metagenome (GOLD analysis project Ga0224525, IMG submission 179874) | Peat soil microbial communities from Stordalen Mire, Sweden - C.F.S.T100 | ecosystem: Environmental > Terrestrial > Soil > Wetlands > Peat | place: Sweden: Norrbotten County, Stordalen Mire...
CAAATATTCTTCGTATATTTATTCAATGCAGTCACATTTTTTAGATAAAAAAACCCCGCTTGAGATAAGCGGGGTCTATAATTAACCAAAGGAGGTTATGAAGATTTATTTTCTTACTTTATTATCAGAAGATGTAGGTTTTACAAGGCTGTTTGTAGTCCCAGTAATACCCTTTATGCCTTCAACATTGTTGACCTTACTCTGATTTATTGTAGGAGACTGGCTCTTATCACTGGAAATAACTGCAATTTTCCCAACTGTAAGCTGACCACTCTGATAATACAAGCCTTTGCCATCTGTTGATACATCAGCATCATTATGTAAACCTTCTGCAATTTTCGTAGTGTAATCTTTCGAAACTACTTCTGCCGGAAGAACTGGATTTTCATATCCGGCCCTTGTTCCAATTGCAATATATGTGAAATCAACATTGCTTGTGCCATTGTTGTTTTCCTTTATCAGGAAACCATCTGAAGTAGCTTCAGTTACATAAACACCGTTGCAGTTTCCATTCGGAGTTACTGTAACCATAACAGGAACATCGGATGATACTACATTTTTAAAGGTATCGTCAAATTTCACTATGCATTGTCCATTCACAAGTTTACCCTTTCCTCTCGACATCACAGATACATCTGTAGAAACGTTTCCGTATAATACAGCCATCTGTCCACTTCCCGAAAGTTGTTTCTGGTTTGAAGTATTTGCTTCCTGCAATTGAATGGAAAGTCCGTTAGTGTAAATATTTCCATTGGAATACAAACCGTAATTTGCACCTGTTGTATAAGTTCCGTAGATATTACCATTGATTTCAGCACCAAAGAGGTCTCCATAAAATCCGGCACCGATACTTGCATGTTGTGCAGTAGGTAAAACTTTACCAGTTCCAGAACCCCAAACGTTAGTGCCTGCTCCGTAAACACCATATGACGTACCTGCGCTGCTCTTATATGCCAGTGAACCCCATGTTGCTATATCATTTGCAAAAGTACCAATAACCCCTGAAACTCTTGTTCCTGCATCACTTGAATATGACATCCCCTGAACACCGGAATTGTAATTTTCACCCCAAAGTGCTAAGCCAACAACCCCAACATGTGAGGTACCATAACCATACCCAGTTCCGCTTGTTGAACTTGAATATTGCGCACCTAAAACACCTTCGTGACCATTAGTAGCACTACTTGAAACACCCGAAACTCCTGTATTGGAGCTTCCTAACTCACCATAATGGCTTCCATCATATTGCCCGTAAGCGCCATAATTTACACTTCCAAGATATCCGTATAAAGTGGCGGAACTTTGGCCGTATGCGCCATAACTTCCACTCCCTAAATATCCTAGATAACTGGCATCATACTGTCCGTACGCACCATAACTTGCACCTCCAAGATACCCTATTTTATTTGCATCATACTGCCCATAAGCGCCATAATACGCACTTCCAAGATACCCAAGTAAAGTGGCAGAGTTTTGTCCATAGGCACCATAACTTGGACTACCCAAATAACCGCTTATAGCAGGAGTAGCAGTATTCTGTCCCCAGATACCATAAGAACTTCCAGAACCAAAAGCCCCGTACATTCCACCATTACCATGGTAGGCGTAAGTATTTACACCGTCATTATAAGCATCCATAGAATTGACAGAGCCATTCATAAAATTAGTAACAGCTTGGGTGGAAGTACTACCTACGAATAATAAACCAAAATATCCGGCGGTATTATTATATAACCTGAAATTTGATGCATTATTTGCACTTATATAATTAGTTGCTCCTGTCCAGAGATCCCAGTTTGTTGAATAATGATGTGCATCAACCATATCAGCATCTAAACCCGAACCTGTACCTGTTGCTGACCAGGAAAGAATTCCAGTTCCATCATTTTTAAGGAAGGAATTTGCTACACCCTGTGAAGCTGGTAATGTATAAGCAATATTAGCAGCCTGTGCTCCTGTATTGAATGAAGTATAATATGAGCCTGAATTTATTCCTAATTGTCCATTAAAATAACCGGCAAACCAGTTACTGGCATTATCATAATAAGCTAAGGCTCCAAATGAAGTACCTAAATGATTTGTTCCAATTACTCCAGCGGTATTTTGATTTGAAACCCCCGAAGTCCAAATTGTTCCAGAAACCGCAGCTTTGTACTGACCCAAATTATATATATGTCCATTGATAGCGCCCCCTCCATTATTAGCGTATGACCAATCCGTACCATTAGCTGTGGAACCACCGTAATCTCCACCTCCTATTGACCAGATATCAGCAGAAGTGCTCGGTTGAATAACAAATGAATAAGGTCTGGTAAAATCGATACCATTGTTAACGGTATTTGTACTCTGAACGAATCTTGAATTACCAAGTGTTGTCCCATTTGGAGTCCAGAGAGGGATATAGCCTACTGATCCGCTGCCTGCAACTGCCCCTGCAGGACCTGTAGCTCCTGTGGCTCCTGTAGCTCCTGTCAAGCCAATACCTGTTGGGCCAGTAGCTCCAGCAGCACCTGTAGCACCTATAACTCCGGTGGCTCCTGTAGCACCGTTTGCTCCGGTAGCTCCTGTTAGTCCAGTATTACCTTGAGGACCGGTTGCTCCTGTTAGTCCAGTATTACCCTGAGGACCGGTTGCTCCGGTTGGGCCCACTCCTGATCCTGTTGGGCCAACTGCTCCGGTTGGGCCTGTCGCTCCGGTTGTACCAATTCCTGTTGGACCTGTTGCACCATTAGATCCAGCTGGACCAGTTGGGCCTGTTGCACCTGTTACTCCCGATGTACCTGCATTGGCAGCATACATGGCATAAGGAACGGTTAATAATTGGCTAGCTCCCATACTTGCATATGCGGTGCCTCCTGCCGGATCAAGTTGTACTTCCAGCCAATAGTTGCCCGAACTCCATGTTATAGAGTTGAAGTTTCCGGAAGTTACAGCACCCTGACCTATTGGAAGAGTAAATAGTCCAAATTGGTTAGTGGTTTTTGTAAATGTTTCAGAATAAACAACTGTACCTCCAGCTGTGGACTGATGTATAATAATATTTATTCCTACGGCCTGGTTTGCTATCAGATTACCTGATACATCTCGAGCAACCGCTTGGTAATTGAATGCCTGTGGCACCTGTGCTAACAGGTTAGCAGAAATTAAAAAAATTACTGCAATTAAAAGAGTTTTCAAAATTTTCATAATCTACTTTTTTAATTATTAATTCGATTTTTTACTTAATTTTTTAAAATAAAAATTTATCTGATAACATTTAATTTAGTGAAGATTGGAACCAATTCACCTTTTGTATTTTTAACCAGAAGTTCAACCATATACATACCCTGACTGAAACTGCTTAAATCAAAGTCCACTTTGTTAATCCCAGTAACCTGCTGAATAGTTTTCTGCAAAACTATTTGACCAATGCCGTTGTATACTGAAATTACCTTTTCGGCACCTTCATCACCATTAAACTGCAGGCTGAATGCGCCATTAGTCGGGTTCGGATAAATTAAAATGCTTCCTTCGGTTGAGCTTGATTCCTGAATACCGACATTCAAATCTTCTGGTTGTTGAAACCCCTGAGTTAGAATATTGCCGGCTGTGGTAAAGGTCTGCACCATCGTCATTTCTGCAACTGTAAATGAAAGAGAGGCGCTTGCTGAAGTGAAATATCCTCCTGCTGAGGAAACTACTGTGGGTGATAAGGTTTGTGACTGCAAAATACCAGTAGACAAGCAGATTGCAAAAACCAGACTTATAAATTTAATTTTCATAATTATAATATAACATGTTTTAATTTCTGATCACAAAAGTATTAAAACTATCGGTTAAAACAACTTTTTTCTTGTTAAATATTCATATCGAATTTGTATATATTTATTATTTGTTTGAACAGATATAATACCATAATTAGTGAGCTGATATTGTAATGCATATATTTGCAAAGAATTTAAAATAAAAATATTATGCGCACTTATTTAATATCAATTTTATTAATTTCAATATCCGCTTTTGGTTTTTCTCAAACTTCAAAGCAGCTTTCCGACAGTGGTTATGTAAAGATAAAAAAAGGTAATTTTACAGAGGCATCGACTTTACTAGCGAAAGCAATTGAATTAGATAATCATAATTCTGATGCCCTCTATTATTTGGGACTTGTTAAAGCCAATACACAGAATTATAATCAGGCTATTGTTTATTTTACAAAAGCAATAAGCCTCGATTCAAATATGAAAGATGCAATTTATAATAGGGCGGCAACTTTTTATTATCTAAAAAAATATGATGAAGCTATTGCTGATTACACTAGTTTAATCAAAAAAGATGCATCGTATTATCTTGCATATATTGGTAGAGGAAATATACTTGCCGTATACAAAGAGTTTAATAATGCTGCAGCTGACTATACTTCAGCTATGCAGGTTGAACCTGATAATCCTGAACCTTATCGATTTCGGGGTGCAGTATTTTATAATGCGGGATATACTGATGATGCCTGCAACGACTGGGATCAGGCGATTGCACTGGGAGATAAAACCGCCGGCACATACCGCACAAAATATTGTATTCCCTACTATGACAGCATTGTAGCATTAACGACCAACTTTATTGCTAAAAATCCAAACGATACTTCAGCTTATATAAACAGGTCATATTCTTATGCATATCTTAAGAATTACGAAAATGCAATCAATGACCTTACAAAAATAATTGAAATGGACCCTAAGGATACTCTTTCATATTATAACAGGGGCGTGCTGTATGGATATTCGGGCGATTATGAAAAAGCCATTGCTGATTATACAAAAGCAGTTGAACTACATCCCTTCTATTTTGAAGCTTATTACAACAGAAGTGATGCGTATGATGAAATAGGAAAGGATAATGAAGCAATTGCAGATCTAAGTACTATTATCGCAAAATCAAAAGATCAATACAATCTATACAAAAAGAGAGGTGCATTATATTTAAAAGTTAATGACAAAACCAATGCCTGTGCCGATTTTACGAAAGCACTGCTTAAAGGTGATACAAGTGCAAAAGAATTTATAGATAAAAACTGTAAATAATTTTGCATATTTCATAATGCATTTAATTGAAATTAAATCTGCTATAAAACTTTGAATTAAAAATTCAATTTCAAGCTAAGAATCGGAAGTAACAATAAGTCGTAATCATACTTAATTGTGCCTGAATAAACATTATACTTTATTCCAATAATGTTTTTCTGGTTAGTAAGATTATCGATATCCAGAGATACTATCCATGAATATTTCTGACGGTTTCTTTTAAAATTAATACCGATATCAACATTATAAACATTAGGTGTGATGAGCGTAAAATTTTCGTTTGGATAATATACAGCCTGCCCAATTACATTTGATGAGTCAAGATTTATTCCCTGGTAACGCATACCTCCACGATATAAAAAACGAAAATTAATTCCCAGTGTTTTGTTTTTCTTTTTGCCAAAAGTCCATTCTTTTCCAGTGAGTGCATTAAAAATGTAATTACCGTTGAATGTTGTGTTGTATGTAGTTCCATCATTAGGTTTGTAACGGGAATCATAAAGAGACCCCGTGATCATAAAATAATATGACTTTGTAAAATATCTTTCAAATGTTATATCAAGTCCTAGGTTTCGTCCATGTCCCGTGTTGTTTAGTGGAATTGTAACAAAACCATAACGAAGGTTTATAACTGAAAACTGATTATTGGCTCCAATTCCAGATGGAATATTATATAAGTATTGATAATAGGCTTCTGCTTTCAAATGCAGATCCTCCGAAAAAGAATAATCATAACCAAGAACTGCGTGAATTGATTTGGATAATTTCAGATTTTTATTTGGCTGCTCAGGAGTATTGTTTTGCGGAATATTCGTTAAATAAATTGAAATTGGTTCTACTCTAGAATGCATACCAAATCCTGCACTTAGTGCTTGCCGGTCATCTAATTGCCAAGTGATGCCTGCGCGTGGCTCAATTGAATTATCATTGTTCAGAAAAAAATGGAGGAAATGAATTCCGCTGTTCATAATCACTTTATCAGTTATACGGTATTTCCATTCAATAAAACTCTGAAACATATATGTATTTCCATTATTGTTGAATACAGTTCTTTCAGTATCCAAATTAAAATCGAACCCAGAGGATTTTAAATTAAAATATTCATCGCTAAATATAAATCCTGCACGAATCAAATGTTTTGAATTGAATTTATAATTAACTAAAAACGATGCACGGATGGAAGTGTATGCAATATCTTCATTATAAATTCTATGATCGTTGAAATGAAAATCCATCGTATCATTTGTCATTTTATTGTCCTCTCCCATTATAGCAATGACCGATTTGAAAAAAGTTTTTTTATCACGGCATATATAATTATTTGTAATACCTGTTATCCATACATTGCCCTGGTCGAATTCTTCATAGCGGTTATTTTTATCAATCAGTTGCAGTGAATCTTTTACCGCCTTTATACCTGAACTGCTTGCGCCTAATATGCCGAATACCGTAGTATGACCCAGTTTATTGGAAGGCAGGCTCAAATTAAAAGCTAAGTCCTGGAACTTTGGAATAATATTTTCATTTGAAACTTTGATACCTAGATTGTGCAAAAGTGCAAATGTGGAATACCTGTAGTTCACCAAAAACGAAGACTCACGCTTTTTGTATAAGGGTCCTTCTATAGAAGCTTCGGTACCCACAACACTTGTTGTAACAGACGATTGCAGAAATTCATCACTTCCTTTCCGAAGATTCAGATCAAATACGCCTGACAGAGCATTCCCGAATTCAGCAGGAAAAGCGCTGGTGAAGAAATCAGAATTCGAAATAACATTTGAACTGAGAATACATACCCCTCCTCCTGTTGTTCCTTCATCTTCCCTGAAATGATTTGGATTTGGAATTTCAATTCCTTCCACCCGCCAAAGCAATCCACGGGGTGAATTTCCTCTCACAACAATTTCATTATTATCGTTTGATGTAGCGGCAACTCCAGCATATGCCTGGGCCATTCGCGACGGATCGGTGATACCGCCTGCATAGCGCTGAGCTTCATCAATACTAAATGACCGTGCACTTATGGTGGCCATTGAGTTGAGTGCTTTATCCTTATCTATTTTTGCTACAACCGTAAGGGTCTTCATTTTTTGAGTAAGTTCTGTCATCTGCACATTCAGCGATATATCCTGTTCTGAAGTCACAAGAATATTTGGCAATCGTAAATCCTCATACCCGACATAAGAAACTTTTATACTTTGCCTCCCTACTGGAACTTTTTCAATTTTAAAATAGCCCGTTGAATCGGTAACAGCACCGAAAAAAGAACTTGAATCAACAATTGCTACAGCTGCTCCCCAAAGTGGAGTCTTCGAATCTTTATCAATTACTCTTCCTTTAACAGTCTGAAAAGCATCCTCCTCTTCCTGCGACAAGCAAATCAGAAACGAAAAAGAAAAAAGGAAGAATGCAATTATATATTTCACAAAATTTTAATTTTAGAAAAATGATTTTTGTAATTGTTGCAAAATTATACAAACAATGCAATTGTATTCAAATTAAATATTGAATGCACATATACATATGCTTTACACTTCATCCGTTTGATGTCATCTGCAATTTGCTATCAAGTTAAGTAAAAAACTTAAATGAATTCAACAACAAAACTCATAAAATATTCTTAAAATTAAGTGTTTTAGAAAAATAATATCCTGAATGAAATCAATTTTTGAAATCAGTTAAAAACATATATCTTTGCCTACTTTTTAAGTAATTAAATATTAACCTTTTAATAAAACCTTTATTATGGAAACTGTAAAAGACACAATGTTATCTGAAAAAGCATTGCGCCTCATCGAGTTGGAAGACAAGTATGGTGCTCACAATTATCATCCACTTCCTGTTGTACTTTCACAAGGCAAAGGAGTATACCTGTGGGATGTTGACGGAAAAAAATATTATGATTTTCTTTCAGCATATTCAGCAGTAAACCAGGGTCACTGTCATCCCCGTATAATTGATGCATTGATTGATCAGGCTGAAACGATGACGCTCACATCACGTGCGTTCCATAACGACTGCCTTGGTGAATTTGAAAAATATGTTACTGAATACTTTGGCTATGATAAGGTTCTGCCAATGAATACAGGAGCTGAAGGTGTTGAAACAGCAATAAAATTAGCTAGGAAATGGGGTTATGCAAAAAAAGGTATTCCCGAAAACGAAGCTAAAGTTATTTGCTGCGAAGGAAATTTCCATGGAAGAACTATCCTCGCTGTTTCTTTATCAAATGACCCTGAATCATTTGGTGGTTTTGGCCCATTTGTTCCCGGAATTATAAGAATTCCTTATAATGATACAGCAGCATTGGCTGAAGCTGTTAAAGATCCTCATGTTGCCGGATTTATTGTTGAGCCTATCCAAGGTGAGGCAGGCGTTTTTGTTCCGGATGATGGTTATCTGAAATCTTCCTTTGAAATATGCAAAGCTGCAAATGTTTTATTTATAGCTGACGAAGTTCAGACAGGTATTGCCCGCACAGGTAAAATGTTAGCTTGTGATTATGAAGAAATAAAACCTGACATGATTATACTTGGAAAAGCAATTGGTGGTGGTGTATTACCTGTTTCTGCTGTTCTGGCAAATGATGAAATTATGTTATGTATTAAACCGGGTGAACATGGTTCAACATTCGGTGGCAACCCACTTGCATGCCGCGTTTCAATGGCAGCCCTTAAGGTTGTTAAAGATGAAGAACTCGCAGAAAGAGCTTTTGAGCTTGGCAATATTTTCAGGGAAGGCCTGAGAAACATACAGTCTCCAATGGTAGAACTCGTAAGAGGAAAAGGTTTATTAAATGCTATGATTATTAAACCTACGGCTGGTAAAGAAGCATGGGATGTTTGCTTAAAAATGAGAGATAATGGACTGTTAGCTAAGCCAACTCACGGAGATATCATAAGGTTTGCACCTCCCTTAGTAATAAGCGAAGGCCAAATTGCTGAAGCTATTGAAATAATTAAAGAATCATTGCTGACTTTTACAGCTTAATTCTAGCCTTTATAATAAAAAAACCGTCCCGATAAACTGGGACGGTTTTTTTATCGGGCTTTCATCAACTTACCAACTTCTCAAATCGTCTTTCTACTTCCTGCCAATTAACCACATTCCAGAAAGCCTCGACATAATCAGGGCGTTTGTTTTGATACTTTAGATAATAGGCATGTTCCCAAACATCAAGTCCTAAAATAGGTATGCCCTTGTGTTCAACCACATCCATTAGTGGGTTGTCCTGGTTTGGTGTAGAAGAGACAAACAATTCCAATTTGTCATCAACACTTAACCATGCCCAGCCACTACCGAACCTTGTTTTTGCAGCATCCGAAAACTGTGTTTTAAAATTTTCAAATGACCCGAATTTCTTTTCAATAGAAGCAGCAAGTTTACCATTTGGCGTAGGATTTGAACTTTTTCCTAAATTCTTCCAAAAAAAAGAATGATTGAAATGCCCACCACCATTATTTCTTACCACAACTGGTACTTTACTGATATTCTTAAATAATTCTGTAAGTTCGGTCTTAACATAATCTGAACCAGCAATGGCTTTGTTAAGATTGTCAATATAAGCCTTGTGATGACGTGAATGATGGATTTCCATTGTTGTTGCATCAACATACGGTTCCAATGAATTGTAAGAATATTCTAATTCCGGCAACTCAAAAGGATATATAAGGCTTGTCTTATTCGATTGTTGTGTTTCCATTTTTATAATATGTAAGTTTGACAGATTTTATTATTTAGAACCATTCCAAACAACAATCATGCCCTAAACATAAATGGCATAATTTTCTGACAAACTGACTGGGAAAATCAGAACTGGGCAATCAGCCTTAAGTTCAGCTGGCGGGGAGTTAAATAGTTGGGGACAGCGTACTGGCGGCTGTTTACATCTGTTATCCAAATATATGATATAGTATTATTTACCTGCAGTAAGTTAAAAACTTCAAGACTTATCCATATTGTTTTAAAATACCTGAAAGGGTTTTTTGGTTTTAATTTAGAATCTTCACTCTTCAATTGTTTGGAAAAACCGATATCCACTCTTCTATAGGGAGGCATTCGCAAGGTGTCCTTGTATCTGTCAAGCCCCGGAGGGCCAAAAGGAAGACCTGTACCGAAAATGAGAGTCATATGCATTTTAAAAGTCGGATTCTTTGGCAGAAAATCCTGAAAGAATAATGCAAAATTAACACGCTGATCTGTGGGACGCGGAATATAGCCGGGTTCATGCCTTACACTATCTTTTACAACCTCATCTGCTGTATAGCCGGGAATAATAATTTCACCGCTTTTATTGAAATATGTATAATAGTAATCACTTCTTATATTTTCCGCAGTCCGCATCACTGAAAGGCTAGCCCAAGATTCAATTCCTTTCACAAATTCCCCATTCACTTTCATATCAATTCCTGCACCGTAACCATGAGCATCATTATTCGCATAATATCGTATTCTTACATTATCGATCTCATAAGGTATAAGGTTTTTGAGAACTTTATAATACACTTCCGTTACATATCTGAATGGCCTGTTCCAGGCTTTAAAATCAAACTGGCTGGATAAAACGAAATGAATAGAAGTCTGTGCTTTTAAATTTTTATTCAGGTTTCCGTTAAAATCGCGTAATTCCCTATAAAACGGGGGCTGGCTATAATAACCGGTAGAAAATCTGAAAATATAATTTCTTTCCCAGTTAGGTTTGTATGATAATGTGGCACGAGGACTGACAAGAAGTTGATTATTCAGATCCCAATAATTGGCCCTCACACCTGCTGTTAGAGACATTGAAGTGCTATCCTGATCAAAGATCCATTTCTGCTGATAGTAACCGCTGTACCTATTTGAAGAAAGTGTATTTTTTGTTTTTATAACATCCTTCAATTCGAGCTGATGATAGGGCTGTACTGCCGGGTCAACATAACCAGTGGAATCCCAAACATAAGGCAGCGAATATCCGGCAGAATCAATCATCTGCCACTCACTCAACTGATCATTTATATATTCATGCTGAAAACGCACGCCCCAATACTGAACGAGTTTATCGCTTATTGCGGTTCCTTTGTGCTCAGCATTGAATACATTAGCATTCAGGTAATTTCTAGCATGATTCAGAAATGCACCTTTTCCCAGAGTGAAAGCAACACTTCCAAATGTTTGTTCGCCCAGACTCGCTTCCAACTGGCCTAGTTCATAGTCACCCTGAACATCGAATGTCTCGCTTTCATTGGTTTGGTATGCGGAAGTTATAAATTTAAGATCGACATTTTTCTTTGGTTTATAATTTCCTGACAGGGCTCCAAAATAAGTATCAAACATATCAACTTCCTGTCCTTCAAAACGTATCATAAGCCTGAGTGCATCGTTTAATGTTCCGAAATCTGTTTCACGCGACTGTGGGATTACCTTGTATGAATTACGTGCAAAATTTCCAAGAAAATCAATATTGAATTTTTCAGTAAACATGTAATTTAGATCCGCCTGAATATCAGTGAAAGAAGGCTTGTAATCACCTTTGGTTTCAAGGCTTTTGAGTAAATACTGATTTGATTTTTGCCGTACGCCTATAAGATATGTAAACAATGTATTCTTTGAAATACCTTCAACATGGGCAGAATAACCGAGCAAACTTCCCGATACAGAGCCGGCAAATTCTTTGGGTTTCTTGTATTGAATATCCAGAACAGATGACATTTTATCGCCATATTTGGCATCGAAGCCCCCGGCAGAGAATTGAATACCTGAAACAAGATCAGAATTAATAAAACTAAGTCCCTCCTGCTGTCCTGACCTTACTAGAAAAGGTCTGTATACTTCTATATCATTAACATAAACAAGGTTTTCATCATAATTACCACCCCGTACATTATATTGTGAACTTAATTCATTGTTCGAGGTAACTCCGGGAAGTGTTTTTAATATCGCTTCTACACCACCAATTCCTGAAGGAATAACATTTGCGGTGCGGGGATCGATACGTGTAAGATTATTGATAATATTTTTATCCTCGAAAACATTGAGTGGTGTAAGTGTGGTTGTTGAAGGATACATTGAAATATTATACTCCTTTCTATCACCGGAAGTCAGAAAAACCGTAAGCGTATCCGTATTAAAACCAACAAAACTGAAGAAAACCTGCACACTTTTATCAGCTGGTACAATTAATTCATAATACCCAAATTTATCTGTGACAGTTCTTTGGGTTTGTCCCATCATTGCAACAGTAACAAGTTCAACCGGATTCTTTTTATAATCTTTTACCTTGCCAAATATAACGGCAGAATTTTGCCCATATCCGACATTTGCCAGAATAAAAAGGAATAGTAGTATATAATTAATTTTATGGTTCACCCGATTTCTTTAAGATTCAATAGAAATTGTATTAATTCCAACTTATTTCTTATCCCTTTTAAATTTGCCTTCTTTCCATGCTTTTATAAACTGTACCCAGGCAATAGGATTTAATAGATTATTCGGCATGTACTGGCCTTTGTAATAATTCTGGTAAACGTGCTGATCAACAAGATTCTTAAAATTCATAGAGCCATCCATAGGAATGTTCATTGCACGCTCTTTCATTTCTGCAAGATCAAGATTTTTTTGAGCACGCTGCATATCATCATTTGGAATAGCAGAAGTAACAAATGTTTTTTTAAACTGATCGACAGTTGGCCATGGCATAATAACTGTTTCGGACATATAAATTGTATCAGTGTTTAGAACCTGTATCCACGAGTATCTTGACAATTTAAGACTGTCGGGCACTTTATAGATTGCGGGTTTATAGCCGAGAGCAGAAAACTCAATAACATCGCCTACCTCTGCTACAAATGAAAAGAATCCGCTATAATCAGATACAGCGCCTTTCTTTGTTCCTTTGATTACAACATTCGCAAAAGGGACAGGATCTAGACTATCACCAGTAACAACAATTCCAGAGAACTGTATTAGTTTTTTTTCGTTAACTTTTGGGTCCTGAGCTTTTATAACAAGGCTAAAGAGGCAGAGCATTATAACAAAATGTATTTTAATTAACTTAAACATGAAATAAATTTAGCCTCATAGTTCAGTGACAATTCCTCTAAGGAACGTAAGAATTACAAAAATATTTTTTTTAAATGAATTCTTTCGAATAAACCTGAATTAATTATAAAAAAAAAGCTGCTACCAAAGGTAGCAGCAATATATTTCTAAAGAATATTTCTATTATTATTTTAGATTGCCTTTTTTTCTTGCTTCTTTAATCACCTCAGAAATACCATTTTTATTAATAGTTCTGATTGCAGAAGTTGATACTTTCAGTGTAACCCAGCTATTTTCTTCAGGTACAAAGAATTTCTTTTCCTGAAGATTAGGATAAAATTTCCTTTTGGATTTTTTATTAGCATGAGAAACTTTATTCCCGGTGATTACCTTTTTTCCTGTTATTTCACAAACTCTTGCCATTGCTTAACTATTTAAAATGTTCTACTTCTTATCAAATTGGGGTGCAAATTAAGTGAAAATAATTGTATTAAGCAAATGTTTAAGGAATTTTTCTCAATTCTTTTATTATAAAGCTGAATCAGAGTCGACATTTGCATTATCACTTTCAGAAATATGCTTAAAATTCTATAATCTGCCCTTTTTCAGGAATTACAATATTTGAGAATCCTTCCTTTGCTAGCTTTTCCTGATATGCTAACTGGGTTTGATATTCACCATGAACAAGTATCATTTGTTTAACTTCCGTTGTATTTTGGCATTTCAGCAATGCAATCATTTCGTTATAATCTCCATGCGCACTAAAAGATTCAATAACTCTTACATCGGCATTTACCTGGTATGGCACTCCATAAATTGAAACCTCTTTGTCGCCCCTGCGTATCCTGGCACCGAGTGTTGCAGGCGCACAATAGCCAACAACAAGTATAGTATTTTTTGCATTCGAAATACTGTTTGCCAGATGATGCTTCACTCTACCTGCTTCCATCATACCCGACGCAGAAATTATAATGCAGGGTTCTTTAATATTATTTAATTGTTTTGACTCTTCTTCTGTCTGAACATAATACAAACCATTGAATCCAAAAGGATCTGGATCCTGCCGCAATGATTCAAGGATGTCTTCATTAAAACATTCTGGGTGCATTTTCATTATATTTGTTGCATTCACAGCCAGGGGGCTATCTACAAATACTTTCACCCGGGGAAGCCTGCCATCATTGGAAAGATTATTTAATGCATACAGCAATTCCTGTGTCCTGCCTACTGCAAATGATGGAATGATTAGTTTCCCCTTTTTCTTAAAACATGTCTCAAGGACAACAAGTTTTAATTCTTCTTCAGCATTGCTGATATTGGTGTGCAGCCTGTCGCCATATGTTGATTCTGCCATCAGAATATCTGCCTGTGGAAATGGTTGTGGGTCCCTTAGAATTCTACTATGAGGCCTTCCGATATCTCCTGTAAAACAGAGTCTGGTAGTTTTATTATTCTCCGTAATCTGAAGATTTACAATTGCGCTTCCCAGTATATGGCCAGCATCCGTAAAGGTTAATTTGACACCATCAACCACATGGAATTCTTTGTTGTATGGAATACTGATAAAATACTGCAAACATTTCTCTGCATCCAGATGAGTGTATAAAGGTTCAACAGGCGGCAAGCCCTTTTTCAGGCGTTTTTTATTATCCATTTTTGTATCGCCCTCATGTATCCGCCCACTGTCAGGAAGCATTACTGAACATAGCTCACGAGTAGCGTGTGTTGAGATAATGGATCCATTGAATCCTTTATTTACAATATAAGGAATTGCGCCTGAATGATCGATATGGGCGTGTGACAGAATTAAATAATCAATATTTGAAGGATTAAATCCAAGATCACGGTTAAGGTTTTCCGTTTCCTGTCCTTTCCCTTGGAAAAGCCCACAATCTAAAAGGATTGTTGTTCCATTATCAAGTGTTATCAGATGTTTGCTACCTGTGACTTCCCTTGCAGCGCCTAAGAATTGTATTTTCATAAAATTTAATTTTCAAATTAGCGTGTAAAGCTACTATTTATTAGCACACAAAAAGTCAAAAAAAATCCGGGATAAACCCGGATCAGAAAAATGAAGAAAACCCAAATAATTATTGAGGAAATTTAATTGTTAGTTTAAAGAGTACACGCACTGGCTTTCCAGCAACAGATCCCGGATACCACTTGGGCATTTTACGAATGATTCGCATTGCCTCTTCATCACAACCACTACCGATACCTTTTATAACTTCGAGGCCCGAAATACCGCCGGTTTTTTCAACGACAAATGAAACTGTTACAGTACCTGCTACTTTGCTACTGTCAGCAAGTGCCGGATATTTTATATTGGTCTTTATGAATTTCGCCATAGCATCTTTGCCACCAGGATACATTGGCTGCTTATCAGGTGCTGTGTAAATTTTATCCTGTGCACACGTAACTTCAATGCTTGCAATATTAAAAATAAATACAAGCAGGAAAAGGGAAATAAAACGATTGGCCTTCATATCCAAAAATTTTACACAAAGTTATAACGAAACACTGCTGGATTTCAAGACTATTTTATGAAGAAATCAACAGAAATATGAACAGGGGGACAAGTTGATAAGATGATGAAATAAAAAGGCATAAGTGATAAATGTATAACGAAAAGTGAAAAGTCAGAGGTTTTGCTAATGTGAACCTTTGAACTGAATCCGGCAAATTATTCCAAAGAAAACCGTATTGGCAAATTGAACTGTACACGAACTGGTTTTCCGTCCTGTTTCCCAGGTGACCATTTTGGCATGGCTTTTACAACCCGCACCGCTTCTTCATCACAACCACCACCAATGCCTTTAAGAATTTTTACATTGGTTACACTGCCATCTTTTTCCACAACAAAAGTAACAATCACGGTACCAGCGATACCACTTTCCTTTGCAACTGTAGGATATACTACTGAAGCTGCAACATATTTATATAAAGCATCCTCTCCTCCTGGAAATATGGGCATTTTTTCAACAATTGTCAAAACTGGCGCATTGTTATCACTGGTAGTATTTTGGGAAAATGAAATATTTGTTTTTAGTGAAAACGCCATAAAAAGGCAGAAGAAAATTAGAATAGAATGTTTTTTCATGTTGATGTTTTTTCAAAATTACTTAAATTATTTATATTTACACAATCAAACCTAATCTGTTAACAAATGACTGAAGATTTTTTGCACTTCATTTGGAAGTTTCGATTGTTTGACTTAAAGCATTTAAAAACTGCTGAGAAGGAATCACTGGATATTATTAAACCCGGCGAACACAACCTTAACGGAGGGCCAGATTTTGAAAATGCACGTTTAAGAATAGGCAGTACTTTATGGGCTGGAAATGTGGAAATTCACATGAATGCTTCCGACTGGCTGAAACATAATCATCATAAGGATAACTCATACGAAAACATTATTCTTCATGTTGTTTTCAATAATGATTACACCGCTTTACGCAGCAGCAAAGAGCCTATTCCCGTGCTAGAACTGAAAGAATTGATTCCTCAAAATGTTTTTAAAAAATATCAGAACATCATTAACAGCAACCAGTGGATTCCATGCCAGGCAATGATTAAACATACTGATCCTCTTACCTTACAATCATGGATGGACAGGCTGCTTGTGGAAAGACTCGAACGAAAAGCAGAAGTAATCGAAGCAATTTTAAAGCAAAATAAAAACAACTGGGAAAGCAGTTTCTATATTCAGCTTGCGCGAAACTTTGGTTTCAATCTAAATGCAGAACCATTTGAAATGCTTGCAAAAGCCTCTCCATACGCCTATCTTGGCAAACACAGGAACAGTTTATTTCAATTAGAAGCTTTGCTATTCGGGCAATCCGGACTTCTTGAAAAAAATTTAAGAGAAAATTATCCGGCATCACTTTACAGCGAATACAAAATTCTGAAACAAAAGTTTAACCTGATAAATATTAAAGGGCATTTATGGAAATTTCTCCGCCTTCATCCTTCAGGCTTTCCAACAATACGCATTGCGCAGTTTGCATCATTGCTGTATAAATCATCGAATTTGTTTTCCAAAATTATTGAAGCGCGCAAGTTGAGCGAAGTGGAAAACCTTTTTGATGCTGAATGTTCAGAATACTGGTTGACACATTACGTATTTGGCAAAGAATCACCAAAGAGATCAAAGAAACTTGGCAAGGCATCAATTGATATAATCATTATCAACACAGTGGTTCCATTCCTTTTTCTTTATGGAATCAAAAAGAAAGAAGAAAAATACAAAGACCGCGCTATCCGCTTCCTTGAGCAACTTGAAGGAGAAAAGAATTCGGTAATTACAAAATGGAAACTTCTTGAAATGCCTGTAAAGACTGCTGCCAGAACACAATCATTGCTAGAACTGAAAAATAATTTTTGCAATTCAAAACAATGCCTGCATTGTGGAATAGGAAATTTTATTTTAAGAAAAGGGAGTAGTAAGTTATAAGTTAAAAGCAGAAAAATCACAAGTTATTTCTCGGCAGTCCTCGTATCAAGCGCATCGCGCAATCCATTGCCAATTAACATAAAAGCGAGAACCATCATCATAATAGCTATACCAGGCAATATAGCGAGATGTGCTGAATTTAAAATAATGTAAGCATAATGTTCTTTAATCATTGTTCCCCAGGAGGGCATGGGTGGCTGCACTCCTATTCCGAGAAAACTCAATCCTGCCTCAGTGAGAATAGCTGATGCAAAATTTGCTGCTGAAATTACAATTACAGGCCCCATTACATTTGGCAATACATGCCGGAAAATAATTCTAAAATTTTTAAAGCCGAGAGCTTTGCCAGCTTCTACAAATTCTTTTTCACGGAGGCTCAAAATTTGTCCGCGCACAACACGTGCTACATCCACCCACATCGTTAATCCAACAGCAATAAACACCTGCCAGAAGCCTTTTCCTAGTGCAAAGGTTATTGCAATAACAAGTAACAATGTTGGAATGGACCATACCACATTGATGAACCAGACAATAAGACTATCCATCCATCCCCTGAAAAAACCTGCAAGTGATCCAAGCAGGATACCAATAACCAACGAAATGAAAACTGAAATGAATCCAACTGATAAAGAAACACGCGCACCAATTATCAGCTGACTTACCATATCCCTTCCGTAGCGGTCGGTACCGAGAATGAAAGTTTGGGATTTTATATTTTCTCTTTCTATTTTCTTCTGCAGATCAGCAACTGCAATATCGTAATGCTTACCATCTATGTCATCAAAAGAGAGTATATTATTTTTTTCAATAACATTTTTTTTATCCTTTAGAGGATATGCTACATCAGCAAGGTTAATCTTTTTTATTTCGCCATCATTTGGAGTATCACCGGTATATACTTCTGCAATCAAATATTCATCATCAAAATGCCAGGCATATAAAGGATATTCGGTGTAATCATTTTTTTTGCCGAAAACCATTTTTTTAAAAAAACCTGTTGGATCAGCTGCCTGCTTCTTTCGCACTTTAAGCATTGTAACTGAGAAGCCTGGATTCTTCGCGGCTATCTCCACATGCTGATTGTTGGCAAAAGGCGTTGGATCCGGCGTTACAAGGTATCCGAGAATTGCGAATGATGCAATGCAGCATACAAATACCATAGAACCAAAAGCAAGTCCATCTGTCCGGAATCGCTTCCATGCTATGGATGAGAGAGAGCCTACCCCTTCATAACTTTTCTTCCTGTAAAAAATCTTCCAGCTTCTCACTTAGAATTAATTCATTTTTGCTCTGCCTTTCAATTCAGTGTTCTCTCGAACTTAGTGAGAAATACTTTCAAAATTTCTTGTTAAAGATTCCTCCCTGCGGTCGAAATTACAGAATTAGAAAATTATAATGCAATTTTTTTTCACTCCGTTCTACCTTCGCCAATTATCAACTGCAATGTACCATCCATCCTTATACACTGGTGATCTTGCTAAACTGTAGTCGTTATCGGTAAATGGATTTTCAACCTTGTAGAATGAAAATGTAATTGAAAGCAAATTTTTATCTTCACCATAGGTCCAGTTTTCAATATCCTTGCCTTTATAAACCACGTTTGGCGGGCCATAAATAATGTATATTATTCCTCTGTCGGATTTCCAGCCTTCAAGATATGATGTAAAATAAGTGTTTGCTTCCTGTACACGGTTGTAATACATTCTTATCAATTCCTTAGCCCTGTCAGCATTTCCGGCTGTTTCTATCCAGAATTTATCAATGGCTTCTTTTTTATTTTTCTGAATAATCAGGTCATCGTATTCGTACTTTGATGTAAGGTAACGCAGCGGTTTCAGCATCTGATCAACTGTTGTGACCTTAGGGAAATAATCAGCCAGGCAGAAAACTGTATAACCATCTTTTGTAGTTGTATCGGACTGAAAATGATAAATACCTTTTTTCGGAAAATTAAGTAATGCAGTGCTTCCATTGACTACAGGAACCGTAAAAAGACTGTCAGCAGTATAGTTAAACGATTTTTCATTGCTTGCTGAAAATGGTGGACTTGCTATTGGAAAAATACGGTCATAATATCTTACAAACAGTTTTTCAAGATTCGTGTTATTTGTTTCAATCCGGAATTTATCATTTGAAGAAACCCATGAATTAAAAGCCAGTGAAGAGTCAGCATTATGCATTATAAAATTCTGCGCATTGTATGGATTGGTCCGGTAAATATTTACATAAGATTCAACTGTAGTGTGCTTGTTGAGATCGGCGAAAATCAATTTCAACAAATATATTCCTGAAGGTTTCGTTTTTATATCAAGCGTCCCTACAATGTCTCTTTTATGCAAATTATCAATATCAGACATTGAAACAACACTGCTGTCAAGCAACTGCTTCATTGAATAGGATTCGTATAATTCAGCTTTCAGTGAAAATTTGGATGTAAAAACTTCATCATTCTGCTCCTTCACATACAAAAGATTCTTTGAGTTTATTTTGAAATAAATAGTTGAGACAGTATCTATTTTATGAAATATTAGATACTCGGGAATATAAGGCTGCATGTCCTTATCATATAGGTACGACAGGTTCTGAGTTGCTATTTTTCCTGTATGGCAGGAAATCAGTATGGCTATGAGAGCTATGAATATTAATACGTATCGTTTCATGTTTTATCATCCGGAAATAAATTTTCAGATTCTTCTGTATAATTTTCGGGAAGTCGCTTTTGAGTTTTAATACCGAGTTTCCGGATACTTTCTGCACGGCTTACCAGGTTGCCTGTTCCGCTGTGAAGCTTGCCCATGGCATCATCATAAGATGATTGAAGCTGAACAATACGCTCCCCAACTTTTTTAAGCACATCAATAAACCCGACAAATTTATCATACAATGCCCCACCCTGTTTTGCAATTTCAATTGCATTTTTTGTCTGGTTTTCCTGTTTCCAGATTGATGCAATAGTCTTTAATGTTGCTAGCAATGTTGAAGGACTTACAATAACAATTTTGCTTTCCCATGCATCGCTGAACAATTGCTGATCTGCCTGAACAGCAAGACCGAATGATGATTCAATTGGAACAAAAAGCAATACAAAATCAGGAGAGTTAATGTCTTTTGCTGACTGATAATTTTTTTGACTAAGTTCTTTTATATGTGTTCTTAATGATAGAAGGTGATCTTTTATGAATTGCTGCCTTTCATCATCATCTGCTGAATTCACGAATCTTTCATACGCCACAAGCGAAACTTTTGAATCAACTATAATGTGTTTATTATCCGGCAATTTAATTACCACATCCGGCTGAACGCGCCGACCCTCTTCGTTTTCGGTACTGTATTGAACTTCGTATTCCTGGCCCTTTGTAAGTCCAGAACGTTCAAGAATTTTTTCAAGAACAATTTCGCCCCAATTACCCTGTTTCTTGGAATCTCCTTTCAGCGCCTTGGTAAGGTTGTTTGCTTCTTCACTTATTCTGCTGTTGAGTTCGTATAGTTTTTTCACTTCCTCACGAAGACTTATCTTATCGCGCAGCTCTTTATCATAGACTTCGCTCACCTTCTTTTCAAAATCTCCGATCCTATCTTTTAATGGATTTAAAATCTCACCAATATTTTTAAAGTTACTCTGCGTAAATTCCTGAGAATGAGTTTTTAAAATTTTATTTGCCACATTTTCGAATTCAATTGTAAACTTTTTCTGTAACTCTTCCATCTCAGTTTTCTGTTCTGCAAGTTTCTGGCGAAGGTTAGTGAATTCGGTTTCTGCTTTTGAAATGCGTGTATTCAGTGATTGGGATTTCTCACGTTCATCGTGCAACTCGTTCAAAACTTTATCATGCTCTTCTTTAAGCATTGCATAACGATCCTCTGCAATTCCTTTTGCTTTATCGAGTGAAGCTATGAAATTATTTTTTTCAGTTTCAAGGTCACGAAGCCTGTTTACGGCATCCCCGGCACCTGATTGCTTCATTAGGCTCACAGTAAGCCATCCCAGTGCAAATCCTATAATCAATCCTATTGCAATAAAAAGAAAATCCATTTATAAACGTCTTAAGTGGTAAAATTAAAATAAAAATCCGAAATCGTTTGATCCAAATTAAGTTTACAGAATTTCCGGAAATAATATCTTGCTTTATAAAAATAGATTAAGATTTTATTGAGAAAGATTAAACCTTTGATTTTTTAAATTGTCGAAAACTTAAATAAGGAGAACACGTTATGAAAAAGTTAGTTTTAATTCCGCTATTGCTTTTATCCTTTGCATTTGCTTCCCAGGCACAAGTGATTGTAAAAATAAAACCCGTTGCACCGAAAGTGGTTATTGTGAAACCGGCAGCCCCAAGTTCCAGACATATATGGATAGATGGTCATTGGAAATGGGACAAAATACAGAAACAGTATGTATGGGTGGAAGGATACTGGATAAAGCAAAAAAGAGGTCATGCTTGGGTCGATGGACACTGGTTAGACACACCCAACGGATTCAAATGGGTTCCCGGCCACTGGAAAAGAAACTAGTAAGGTTTATTGTTCCTATCTTAATTCATTGTTCACAAAACTGATGAAAAGAAAGTGAACTTTGGAATACAGTTAATTCAACCCTGCAAAATATAATTAATGGGCATTGATCTCAAGGTCAATGCCCATTTGATTAAAAATTTAATTTCAAAAATTCTTTTCTTAATAAAGCAGGTACTGCTTCGACGTATTTACCCAGCCAGCCTGTGATTCATAATCCACAAAATAAATTTTAAGGTCAGCATTCGATTCGTACTCTTCAAAGAAAATCTTTTTAGTTGCATTGGATTCGTACTCTTCAAAAAACCATTTGCCATCATTCTGCCCGGCATTTGATTCGTACTGTTCCTTGTACACTTTTAAATCGGCCTGCGATTCATATTGCACAACAAAAACTTTTACATCTGCATTTGATTCATACTGCTCTGAAAACACTTTCTGAGCCTTTACAGTTGAAGAATGCATAAAAAATGGCATGAATGCCAAAAGTAATAATGCTCTTTTCATAGGATTATTTTTTTTGATAAATGTACAATAATTATTCCAAAAGAAATCAGAAGTAATTTATAATTCCAAAATGTATTTTGGCTGATTTAAAATAAATAGGATTATCAAATTGTTTCCCCAAAGCATAACTCAAAGAAAAAATTCCAGCTTTTGTTTCAAAGGAAACTCCCGCACCAAATCCATATGGTGTATCGTGTACAAATTTATTTACAGTACGTGCTTCATAATAAGCTCCGTTCCAGAAAGCAAACAGGTACGAATTCTGTTCAAAAAGATAACGGTACTCAAATGTTGCGATGTCGTAAAATGAAGCATTCATGGATTCTTCATCAAAGCCACGCAAAGTTTTTAGTCCGCCAATCCTGAACAATTCATTCTCGAACATATTTGCACAGTATATTGAAGCTGCGTCCATGCTTAATTTTATTGCTGTCTTCGAGAATAGTGGAATGTAAAATCCTAAAGTAGTTGTGAACTTATATTGTGCTGAATTCAATTTTATATTTTCATATAATTTTTCATCAAGGTCGGTATTTTTGTGAATTTTTTTATTTCCTGCGCTTCCGGAAAGCTTAATATCCCATCCTTTACGTGGATTTAACAAATAATCAAGATTCTGAAATCTATATTCGAGTCCGTATAAATTAGAAGTAACATCTGCAATATCCGGCAGCACAATTGCATTTTTATATTGTGATGTACTGATAAGTGAGGATGAGTGATTTTCAAGAAATGCTTTGATATAATTGTTCCCGGTAAACTGATATCTTATGCCAAGATCCCGTTCAATGTTCAGATACAATGTATCGTTTTTAAATAACTTAAATTTAACATCAGCTCCAAATGGAGTATTAAATAAATATGGATAAACAAATTCCATTTTAAGATCCTGTGTTGCCTGTTTCAGCTTGCGCCAGCTTATATCGATCATTTCTCCACGGTAAAATGAATTTACGAGATTCAGATTGGCTTCGCCTGTCAGCATCAGTTTTCCTGTAGTCTGACTGTTGGGCATCACCCCAAGCACGCCATCAAACTGACTGTTTTTTTTCTTCGCTGCATAAATTACAATCTTTGCTTTGGTATCATTAAAGATGATATTGAATGGTCTCATTTCCCTTAGAAATTGCAGCTCTTTTAGCTTTTTCGATATAACTGATATTTTCGATTCATTATACAAATTTCCAGGATGAACATCCAAATAATTATACAGGTAGATTTTTGCAAGCTTCGCTTTGCCTTTGATAATCACACTGTCAATTACAATCTTTTTATTCTTTGTAATATTGATTGATGCGGATATTGTGCTATCCGAAAATGCCACAGAATCCAGCTTTACTGAAGCAAAAGGATATCCGTTATTTTCACAGTAAACAAGAATGTTCTCATTTAATTTGGCAACATCAGTAAAATCAATTGATTTTCCGGAAAAGTTTTTCTCTCTGAAGCCTGCCTCCTGAAGTAATGCATTATCAGCATTTCCTTTTTTCAACTTCACCCAGGTAATCCTTTTCCCGGTATTTAAATACGCATTAAGAATTAGAGAGTCGATTTTTATACTATCATATGATGCAGTTATATAGCCATCCTGCCATAATTCAGTCAGCAAGGCTGTCATGACTGATTTTCTGGATAATGAGTCAGTAAACTCTTTTTTATAAGAATATTTTTTAATTATCGATTTCTGATCTTCAGCGACTACAACCTTTAAAAAATTCTGCTGCTGCGCAAAGGTTGCTCCTACTGTAAAGCACAGGAGTAATAAGAACCAATATCTGATAAAACTTCTTTTCAACATGCAGTTTTAAATCCGTTTCATGACCAATTATATTTAAACCCTTTTTGAAGTCATTCAATACTCCAATCTATTTCAGCAATGTTCATCTGCTTTAGCAACTCATTTGTTTTTGAGAAATGCCTGCAACCGAAGAAGCCGTTATATGCCGAAAACGGCGAAGGATGTGCAGCTTTCAGCACATGATGTTTCGAGACATCAATCATTTTCGACTTTGCCTGAGCAAATGCACCCCATAATAAAAACACCAGACCTGATTTCTTTTCTGATAATGTCTTTATTACTGCATCAGTAAATGGCTCCCACCCTTTATTCTGGTGCGATCCGGCCTGATTTGCCCTTACAGTAAGAGTTGCATTAAGAAGCATAACACCTTGCCTGGCCCACTTTTCAAGATTTCCACTTTTTGCTATTGGAATACCAAGATCGGCATTAAGTTCTTTAAATATATTCTGTAATGATGGAGGCTTTGGAATACCGTCAGCTACGGAAAAGCATAAGCCATTGGCCTGCCCCGGACCATGATATGGATCCTGTCCCAGTAATACCACTTTAACTTTATTAAATGGAGTATAATTAAATGCCGAAAATATCCTTTGCCCTGTAGGATAAACCGTATGCTTCATCTTTTCTTCAACCAGAAATTGCTTTAGCTGGGCGAAATAAGGCGATTGAAATTCGCTCATTAATACTTCCCTCCAGCTTTCATCAATAGTTGGGTTAACCTCTGCCATAAGCTCTTAATAACGTAGAATGTTAATAATTCGTTTATAAAATATTTTTTTTTCTTTCGGCAATAAACTACCTTTGCCTCAGTTTAAATCATTGTAACACTTGGTAAAATTATGAAAAAACTCTTTGTGATTGTAATTGCCGTGTTTTTATTAGGCGTTCTGTTCTCTTCTTGTAAGACACATGAAAAATGCCCGGCGTATGGTAAAGCAAACAATGTAAAATCAGAGAAACCAATCTGAGTTTATAAATAGATTTTCTTTAAAAATCCATGATATCAAAATAAGTTATCATGGTTTTTTTATTTCCTTCACAATAAATTTGATTTTATCACATTATTATTTAGTAAATTTGTGGTGAATTCTCGCAAGTATGCCTAATAAAAGGTTGATATTCTTTTTCGTAATGCTGTTTAGCTTCAGTTTTTCCAGGGGCCAGCAAATATCTATGTCAGATACCACTTCCGACGATATAAAAATATTACTCCGGAAAGAAAAAACCGGTTTCCTTATGATTCATACAAGTGGATTTGGGCTTGGATACCGTAGCGGCAAACATATTACCGGTTATAAAAAAAGAATGTTTGAAATTGAACTTACCGGTATGAAGCACCCTAAAGAAATAAGAACCGTAAATCCATATTTTGAAAACTCTAAAAGCTACATATATGGTAAAGAAAATTCTTTTCTGCTTGTACGTGCAGGAATTGGTAAACAAAAAATCATAAACAGCAAGCCTTACTGGGGAGGTGTTGAATTAAGATATTTCTATTATGGCGGACTTTCCTTAGGACTACTTAAACCGGTTTATCTATATATTCTGCATGAAACCAGCACACCTTATCAATATAATCTCTCAATTGAAAAATACGATCCCGATAAACATTTTGCTGAAAATATTTTTGGAAGGGCCTCTTATTTTCAGGGTTTTAATAAATTGAAGCCAATGCCTGGATTGTATTTTAAAACAGGAGTTAATTTTGAATACGGGGCATACGACGAATCAATAAAAGCAATAGAAGCCGGTGTTGCACTCGATGTTTACAGTAAAAGTGTACCTATCATGGCTTTTGTTAAAAACAGAAACTATTTTGTTTCATTATACCTTAGTTTTCATTTTGGATCAAGAGGAAATGAGTGAGAAAGGAATTGCAAAACTGAAATGAATACCCTTAATAATCCTTCAAAACACTTTCAGAAAAAACCCGACTGGCTAAGGATGAAACTCCCAAAAGCCGGAGAATATGCTTATCTGAAAGAATACCTTAGCAAATTTCAATTGCATACAATATGTGAAAGCGGCAATTGTCCGAACATCGGAGAATGTTGGGAAAACAAAACTGCCACATTCATGATTTTAGGAGATATCTGTACAAGGTCATGCGGGTTCTGTGCCGTAAAAACTGGCAAGCCCCTGGCTCCTGATTTTAAAGAACCAGAAAGAATTGCAGAAGTTATAAGGCAGATGAACTTAAAACATTGCGTGATCACATCAGTAGACAGAGATGATCTTGCCGACGGCGGAGCTGACATATGGGCAATGACAATAAATGCTATTAAAAAATTAAATCCGGAAATGACATTAGAAGCGCTGATACCTGATTTCAAAGGAAATCAGCGCCAGCTAATAACGGTCATTCAGGCAAAGCCAGACATTCTTTCGCACAATCTTGAAACTGTTGAGCGGCTAACAAAAAAGGTGAGGGTCCAGGCAAAATACGAACGGAGCCTGGAAGTTTTAAAATTTATTTCATCGCAAGATATAATTGCAAAGTCAGGAATAATGCTGGGGTTGGGAGAAACGAAAGATGAAGTTTTGCAGACGATGGAAGATTTGCTGAATGTGGGATGCAAAATACTAACCCTTGGACAATATCTGCAGCCCTCAAAAAAACATCTTGCTGTTGAACGTTATGTTCATCCCGATGAATTTGAAGAATTAAGAAAGTTGGCAATTCAAAAGGGATTTACCTTTGCAGAATGTGGTCCCTTGGTGCGTTCGTCTTATCATGCAGAAAGGCATCTGCCGGCCAAAAATATTGAGCAACAAAAAAACGAAAACTGATTTTTAACAACCGTTAACTGATTTAATGCAACCGTTAACTGATTTCAACATAGAATTTGCTTGAAATCAATTAAATTTATATCCGTTTTATGTTAATTAAATTTTCATAAAAACTTTTTTGCCCATTATTGAAAAAGATGTATCTTGTGCCGTTTTTTAAGCACTTATTATAGTTAACCAATAATATATAAACTATGAAGAATAAAAATTTACTTTTCAGCTTATTAGCTTTATTGATCGCGGGTAGTTTGGTAGTTATTTCCACGTCGTGGACTTCAAAAACGAATAAATATACTCCAAGAAAAGATCAAAATCATCAAACAAAATACGGAATTGATGGCGCCATTGAATACCTGGCATCAATCAGGAACAATAAAACCACAGGAACTATTGATCCAAAATGGGTGATAACAGCACGTGAACAAGTTGCTGACCTTTCAAAACAAAAATCAAAATCACTCGGACTTACCTGGAATGATATTGGTGCAGACAATATTGGCGGCCGTACAAGGGCAATCCTGATCGATAAAAACAATACTGATATAATGTACGCCGGAGGCGTTAGCGGTGGTTTATGGAAATCCACTACCGGTGGATCTTCATGGGTAGCAGTCAATGACTTTGCAGAAAGCATTGCTGTTTCAAGTCTTGCACAGGGTGCTGACGGAACAATTTATGTTGGAACTGGTGAAGGCCTTGGTGTTTGCACAGGATCCGCAGAAGGAGGCACTTCCTTTATTGGACGTGGAATGTACAAATCAACTGATGGTGTTAACTTCAGCCTTATTACATCTACTGTACCAGCAACAGATAATACTACCAGCACTGCATGGGCATTCATTAACAGAATAGCCTGCGACCCAACAAACCCAAACAGAATTTATGCAGCTACCAATTATGGAATCAGGTCAACTGATGACGGTGGCGCTACATGGATTTGGCCAATAAAACTTACAAACGGAACCGACAATAAACTTAATGCTACCGATGTTGATGTAGCTACCGATGGTACTGTTGTAGCAGCTGTTTCTGGTAAATGTTATATTTCTCCCGACGGATCAGAGAGCAGTTTTGTTAATGAATCAACAGGTGGTACAGATCATTTGCCAAATGCTTCATTAAGCAGGATTGAAATGGCCATTGCCCCTTCAAATCCTAATTATATGTATGCCAGTGCCGCATATCCAAATGGTTCGCTTTACAATATTTACCGTTCAACGGATAAAGGTGCAACATGGTCTATCATTGGCCCAGGCGGTAGTTCAACTTTCCAGCCTTTAGGCACTCAGGGCTCTTATGACAATACTGTTGCTGTTCATCCAACAAATCCTAATAGAGTTTATGTTGGCGGACTTGACATGTGGGAATGGCAGCTTGGTGGAACTTGGACTCAGAAATCAATTTGGTACCTTGATCGCACCAGTATTTATTATATTCATGCTGACCATCATTTTTATGTATTTAACCCATCAAACCCGAACATTATGTTTATTGGTAGTGATGGTGGTGTATCGCGCAGTACTGATGCAGGCGAAACTTTCATGACAATGAATATAAATTACAGCACTATTCAGAGTTATGCGATGGCCTGTTCTCCTACAGGTATGATTATGACCGGATGCCAGGATAATGGTACAATATATTTGCCTCGTGCTGGAGCATTTCCTAAACATGGTACTGATGTAAAAGGCGGAGACGGCGGATGGCCTGCATTTTCGTATATTAATCCTGAAGCATTTTTTGCCACAACTTATTATGGTGGAACCGGACGTTCACCTGACAAAGGTGCAAACTTCTACCCTGCTCCTGATGGCACCAGCCAATTCTTCTCTGCAAGAATGTATGCACTGGGAGCACCAGGAAGCACATTCCCTTCAGGCTTTGTTACTCCACTTTTAAACTGGGAAAGCTTTAACGATACTTATTCAGCAGACTCTATTACTTTTGAACCTGATTCAATTATGAATGAGAAATTAGCCAAAGGAGCTACAAATGTTACTCGCTTCACCGGTACTCTTGTACGAGGTGGTCAGCCATATGCTTCTATTGTACCTGGCAGCATATCAATTGTTTCAGGCAGTTTACATGTAACGGATGATGGCAATGGAAATTTTATAGGAAATGTTAATACCACTGTTGCAGATACTATAAATTATTCTGCAGGTACTTATGATATAACATTTTCAAGTGCTCCTGTTTCAGGTGCAAACATTCTTATATCTTATGCGACAAAATACAATTCTGGAGCTTCCATATTAATTGCCAGTAACAATAAGCCAGCTAAATTCTACTATGTAACACCAACAGCTATTAACTTCGAGGATACAGTAAAAATTCAGGATATCATTCAGTCAAAATTCTATGTTGGAACTAATTCAGGAATCTGGATGACTAAAGAAGCTCTTCATTTTTCAAAAAGACCTGACTGGTTTGAGATTGCCAATATTGCACCAGGTAGCCAACAGGTTACACAATGTCTTAGTTTATCGCATGACGGAAACTACATGTTTGTCGGAACTTCCAATGGCAAGATTTACCGTTTATCAAACCTCAGGGCAGCTCAGGATTCTCTGAATTCAAATGCTTACATCGGTGCAACTATAAATCCTGCATGCGTTGTAGAAACTTCTCAGCTTGCAATAGCTTCAAGCGGCAGGGCAATTACTTCAATTGCTGTTGATCCTAGCGATGCTAACAAAATTGTGGTTACTCTTGGCAACTACGGCGAAACAAATTATATTTATTATTCAAGTAATGCTCTTGATTCAATTCCTACATTCTCAGCAAAACAGGGCAACCTTCCAAAGATGCCGGTTTATGCTTCACTTATTCCTATTTTACATTCAGGAACTGTTTTAATTGGAACTGAATATGGGGTTTATTCGACAGATGACATTACCGCTTCATCACCACAATGGAGTGACGAAAATACCGGTCTTGCACGTGTTCCTGTTTATATGCTTCTTCAGCAGCAGAACACATACTGGAACATGAACTGTCAAGTTACCAATTACGGTACTATATATGCTGCCACACATGGCCGCGGTATATTTGAATGCACTAAATATACAAGCATAGATGATCATTATCAGCCGGGAGCATCTGTTTCAACAGCACCAATGAGCCTGTCGCTTTATCCAAACCCTGTGGTTGATAATGCTACAATTTCATTTACTCTGCCACAAACAGGTAATGTAAAACTTAAAGTTTACGATATGTCAGGAAAACTGATGAAAGTTCTTGATATTGCCAATATGACGAAGGGATATCATACATACTCTTTTGATTGCAGCAATATTAATAAAGGAACTTACTTCCTGCAAATGATTTCAGGTACGGAATCAGCAAGTGCTAAATTTGTGAAATTGCAATAATCAAGACTTTCTTTCTAAAAAAGCCATCCGGATTCGGGTGGCTTTTTTTTGGTCACTATACGCCTGCTAGCATCCTAAGTGAAGTTTCATGCAATCAATTCGCTGTCTCTTACAATTGAGGAGGTGGCTTTTACAATCGAGGCGGCGGCTCTTACAATTAATGCGGCGACCATTACAATTGAAGCAGTGGCTCTTACAATTGAGGCAGTGGCTCTTCCAATCGAAGAGTGTGGCTCTTACAATTGAGGCAGTGGCTCTTACAATCGAGGAGTGTGGCTCTTACAATTGAGGCGGTGGCTCATACAATTAAGTTGATGGTTCTTACAATTTAGTTAGCAACTCTTGCAATCGAGACAGCGACTATTACAATCGAAGCTGCGACCATTGCAATCAAGATGATGGTTCTTACAATTGAGGTAGCAACTCTTGCAATCGATACAGCGACTATTACAATCGAAGCTGCGACCATTGCAATCGAGGCGGTGGTTCTTAAAATTAAGGCGGCGGTTCTTAAAATTGAGGCGGCGGCTCTTACAATTGAGGCGGCGACCATTACAATTGCGTCGGTAGCATTTACATTGGATCTGTTCTACGAATTGTGTGATGCGACAAATTGCAGGACAAAAAAAGCCCTGTCCCGAAATTAACAGGACAGGGCTTGATAAAATTATTAATTAAAATTTATGACATCACCTTAAGGTTCTGCGCATAAAGAACTATGAAGAGTATGCTTATCAGCAGATAAATCAATCCGCCAAGATTGAATGCCGAAACAAGACTAAAGATTTGTAACAGTAACATTAAACCATTAGAAATTGCATAAATCACAAATCCACTTTTCTTCAATGTGAACATTTTAATTGCACCGAACAAAGAAAGTCCGAATAATATGAAAAGAATTGCAAACACAGCAATGAATATTCCTGTAGCCATAGCACCGCCACCAGGTAACATATTTTCAAAATAGCCGATAAAAGCGCCAGATGCAAATATTCCAATCAAAGCTAGCAATGTCCATAAGCCGCTCCAGATAAATGTTAAAATACATAATGCTGTTAAGCCCCCTGGTCTTTCTTTTTTCTGTAATGTAGGATTCTGTTGTTCCATAAAGATTGTTTTAAGGTTAGAGATTATTTTGGTTGTTGTTTTGAATTATGACATATGTTTCAGATTCAAACCGTACATAATAATAAATGCTATCGGGAAAATAAGTCCGAAAACCATAGCCATGGTACCAAGTGGACCAAAGCCGCCCATCAAAGCAAATGAAGCAATTGCAGGTGCAATTTCACCAATAAGGTAAATAAAGAAACCAGTTTTCTTTAAATTCCACATCATTAAAACGCCACCAAGGCATATTAAAGCGGAAACTATGTCAATTATATAAACGGTCTGTCCCCATTTAATAAGAGCATCAATAGATTCGCCAAGTTCACCGCCAAATAAACCTGCACTTCCCTGCATAAGTGCAATGGTAGAGCTGAAAGTCATTAAACTATAGAGACCAGAAATTACTCCAATCCCAATACCAACAAAACTTAGTATACATAATACTGTAAGGAATTGTGGTCTTTTTTTTGTTTCCACTACTGGATTTACATTTTGCTGTTCCATAATTTTTGTTTTTAGGTTAATTATTAAATTGATGAATTGATTGTAAATATTATGACATATGTTTCAGGTTAATCCCATACATGATTATAAAAGCTATTGAGAACATCATAGCGAGAACCGTTCCCATCCAAAAAACAAAAGAGAAGAATGGATTATTAAACGATTTCCAAAACAAAACTGATGAAACAATAAATGGTGCGATTTCTCCAATGATATAAATAAAATACCCCGCCTTTTTAAGTTTCCACATCAGAATGACTCCAGCGAGACAAATGAAAGCAGCTATTATATCAAATATTGTCCTGATCCTTGTAATAGCCATCATTTGCCCTATGTCGGTCCCTCCAAGAATTTTATTAAATTCAGCTCCGTGGTGTTCCAGAGATTCCATTGAACCGGCAGATGATAATAATGTGATTAAAGATGATATAATAATAAACCCTATACCAATAAAGCTAAGTATACAGAGTACCAGCAAAAATGTGGGCCGTTTTTTTGTAGAAATAACGTGAGGTTGAACTGGTTGCTCCATTACTTGAGTTATAGGTTGAAAGATATTTCAGTCAAAGCTAACAAAAGTAATTTTTAATGTATAAAAAACAAGGTTCTATCTGTTTTTTTTACTAACATATATTTCAACAATTTTCATATGACAAATTATAATTAACTGATTACAATGGTCTTCGTTTATTGTAAAAAAAAAAGACTGATAAAATTATCAGTCCCCTTTTAGTAATAAATCAATTGCTATTCCAGGCAACCTACTGTTTTTTCAACTTCGGTAAGGATTTCGCATGATTTCACGAGAGCTTTCATAGCATTGTGATCGGTGAATAGCGGGCGGTCGATATCAAGGTATTCAACATGTTTCCTGATTACATCTTTCGCTTTTTGTGTACCAATTCCGAATTTGAAAGGAGTCTCATATTTTTCGCGCAGATCGAGTGCCTGAGCTGCTGCCATGAATTCAATTCCTAATATACCATAAGCATTATCAAGTATCTGGAAATTCTTCAAAGCAGTATTCATTCCCATAGATACAAAATCTTCCTGGTCAGCTGCAGCAGGTATTGACTGAATAGAAGCAGGCATTGAAAGTATTCTCTGCTCAACAATCTGCATATCGGCGGTGTACTGGCTTAACATAAGTCCGGAAAACATTCCTGCTCCTTTTGTAAGGAAAGGAGGAAGTCCGATGCTCAAAGCAGGGTTATTCAAACGGTTCATGCGTCTTTCAGAAAGTACAGAAACCATTGTTACCACAGCACCAACCATATCCATAGGAACAGAAACAGGAGAACCCTGGAAATTGGCACCTGACAGCTGAACTCCCTGATCGGGGAAGAAAATAGGGTTATCACCCACACCATTCATTTCAATTTCAACCTGTGTGCGTGCATATTTCACCTGGTCGTGAGCCGAACCTATTACAGCAGGTGTTGAACGCATTGAGTAAGCATCCTGAACTTTCACTTTCAGTTTGTTCTCGGCAAGGTCGCCACCCTGACATACCTGGTGAATAGCTTTAGCACTTCTGATACCACCCGGGAAACCACGTGCAACCAATAAGCGAAGGTCGTAGGGTTTCAGGTTTGCCTTCAACGCTTCAAGTGACATTGCACAAGCAATCTCAGCCTGCTTAAGCCAGTTGTTGGTATCGAATAACATCAGGGCACTCATTCCTGTAAGGAAATTGGATCCATTAATTGCAGCAAGTCCGTCACGGGCCTGTAATCCGGGGATTGGAATACCTTCTTTTTTGAAAGCTTCCTTGCAGGGAACCCATGCACCTTTATAGAACACTTTATTCTCACCCATCATGCATAAGGCAATCTGCGACATTGGCGCCAAATCGCCGCAGGCTCCGACAGAACCTTTTTCGCACACATAAGGAGTGATGTTGTGATTAAGCATTTCAACAAATGTCTTGGTGATTTCAACACGGCATCCTGAGTTACCATGCGCATGAACATTGGCACGCAAAAGCATTGCAGCACGAACGTGATCTATCGGGGCAGCATCGCCAATACCAGCGGCATGATTGTAAACTAGGTATTTCTGAAATTCCATCACCTGGTCATCGTTCAGTACGATTTCAGAAAATTCACCGATGCCAGTATTCACACCGTACATGATTTCCTTTGCAATGATTTTTTTCTCTACCATGGCACGGCAGGTATTGATCCTGTCGATAGCATCTTTATGCAATTCTACTTTATCGCCGTGGCGTGCAACTTTTACAAGATCTTCAATGGTAAGGCCAGCGCCTTTAATTATAACTGTCATATGATTTTAGATTTTAGATTTACGATTTACGATTTACGATTTGTGATATTCGATGTCAGATTATAGATTTCCAATTGAAATAACTGATTTCAAATAAACAAATCAAACCTGAATGAAAATAAATGTTTATAAAATAATGCAGAATACTTGCCCTGTGGGCAATACAGGATGGTTTATTACAGGCAGGCGCGTGTAATTTGAATTTTATATTTAAGATTCCAGCTGTTCATATACAGAATGTGTGGTCAAATATATTCATTTTTATTGGAAACAAAATAATAACGCTAAAAATTTTTACAGCAATACACTATTGGCAGTATCTACTCAATAATGCTACCAACGACGAGTTTTGTAAATAACTGAATTTTAAGAGATAAAATCAGAACAAGATACAGCGCCATTTTTATTGGTTGTTTCTTAAAATCTCTTCATCACAGGACAAAAATGTTTTGTCTCATTGAGGAGAGGCTATGCTTCGCCTCGAAATGCGACTTAAGTGGGTCATGCTTCGAGACGCCCAAAAAAAATGGGCTCCTCAGCAAGACAATATTACCGATGCCTAGCGGCACGGCAGAGACGCAAAGAAATGAATAAGTGAAATAATTATGCTTTGAGAAGTTTGATCAGATCAGGCAATGTAACTTTATTCTGTTCTCCGGAATTCATGTTCTTAAGCATAATTGTATTTGAATTCATTTCATCAGAGCCAACAATGGCAACATACGGGATATTGTAGGAATTTGCATAATCAAGCTGCTTTTTCATTTTAGCTGATGACGGATATAATTCAGCGCAAATGCCTTTTTTCCTGGTTTCCGCGAGCAGGGGAAGACAATATTTCTCCTCGGCAGGTCCGAAATTTATAAAAAGCAATTGTGTTGTGCCTTCAGCATTTTCGGGGAAAAGATTCAGTTCGTTCAGCACATCATAAATTCTGTCGGCACCAAATGAAATACCAACTCCGGAAACGCCGGGTAATCCGAATATTCCTGTAAGGTCATCGTAGCGGCCTCCTCCGGCGATGCTGCCCATTGACATATCTTTGGCTTTCACTTCGAAAATGGCGCCAGTGTAGTAATTCAGGCCACGCGCCAGCGTGAGATCAAATTCAACCTCTGATTTTATTTCAGTGGTTTTAAGATATTCAAAAATAGTTTCAACCTCTGTAATGCCCAGCAATCCTGATGGTGAATCTTTCAGAATACCTTTAAGAATATTAAGCTTTTGTTCAGAATTACCTGAGAGCTGAATAATAGGTTGCAATTTTGCAATTGCATTTTCAGAAATTCCTTTCTGCAAAAGCTCTTTATTCACGCCCTCAAGACCTATTTTATCAAGTTTATCAATAGCCACCGTTATGTCAATAATTTTCTCAGCTTCCCCAATCACTTCTGCAATTCCAGTAAGAATTTTGCGGTTGTTAAGTTTAATAACAACAGCAATTTTAAGCTGAGAAAAAACCTGGTCAACAATCTGAATTAATTCAAATTCATTTATCAATGAATTGCTTCCAATAACATCCACGTCACACTGGAAGAACTCACGGTAGCGACCCTTCTGGGGACGGTCGGCGCGCCACACAGGTTGTATCTGGTAACGCTTGAATGGAAAAGTAATTTCGTTCTGATGCATCACCACAAAGCGCGCAAAAGGAACTGTGAGGTCGTAACGGAGAGCCTTTTCAGTGATGTAAGGTGCTATTTCATTTGAATAAATTTCAATATCCTTCCATGTTAAATTCTCGAGTTTACTGCCTATTCTTTCGCCAATCACCGGAATATATTTATTCCAGTCAATGCTATCAAAATCCTCGATATTCAATTCAAATTCCTTAAGAAAATCTTTTATTAATGCTAATACGGATTCAACTGATTTAGGATTATCAAGAAATTTCTGACCTAATTCATCTATCGGAATTTTTTCAATAAATTCCCCAGAATCAAGAATTTTAAAAATTAGTCTATCCCCTTCTTCACCATATTTACCAAGCAATGTGGAAAGGTTTTCTACTGCAGGTGTTTCTATAGGTTTGAACCCAAACAACTGAAAAACGGATCGTATAATATTGAAAATATAATTTCGTTTTACCATTTCCGATACTCCGAAATCGCGTGTTCCTTTAGGGATTGAAGGTTTTTGAATTGCCACAGTGTTTTATTTAGATAACAAAAATAATAATTCTGATGGATATTTACGATTTACGATTTATGATTTATGATTTACGATTTATGATTTACGATTTACGATTTATGATTTACGATTTATGATTTACGATTTACGATTTATGATTTACGATTTATGATTTTAGAGTTCTGAGTTTGATTTACTCCTTTGAGATATTGGGATTATCTGTAATTACACCATCTACATTTTTTGAAACTACTTTTATGAATTTGCTTTGTGTATCAACCGTCCAGGCATTTATTTTTTTATGAAGACAGTGAATTTTATTTACCAGATGCTTCGATATAAAATTGAACTTAAAATTAAATTCCGTTATATAATCATACTTTTTAAGACTTCTTGTGAACAGGCCGATCGCAATATACACGGGGATTATCGGGATTTTACCTACAAAAGACTTATGTAATTCGATTGAGGGTTCAATCTTGTGAATTCTTTTCAAAGGTTTGTCTTTCATAGATGCTATAATGCACCAGCTCTGCGCATGGCAGGAATCAATGAGTCTGAGCAGTTTCTTTTCAATTGCTTTTCCACTAACTTTTAAATCAAGTATTAGTTTTGATTTGCCATCAACAAGTTTAAGGACATTGCTTAATGTGGGGATTTGCTGAAAAGCGAATGCAGATTTAAAACCAGATGATGCATTGAGACCGCGAGTTTCGAAGAAAGTAAAGTTTTTAAGTTTTCCTTTTTGCCCCGTTGTTCGTTTAAGTTTTTTGTCGTGCAGCAAAACCAAAACAGAATCTTTAGTCTGCCGGATATCGATTTCAATCCTAGAAGCACCCATATCAAGCGCATTCTTCACAGCCGCCATTGTGTTTTCAGGCGCTAAAAATGAACCAGCACGATGAGAGGTAATCACAGGCTGGCCTGAAGCAACAAAGAGTATAACTGAAAAAGATATTATAAAGAGGATCCTTCTTTTCATGAACCCACTTCAGCCTTTAATTTTTCAAGATATTTCACGGCTTCCTGCGATTCTTCTGCAGGAGCCCAGCTGGCAAAGACTTTATCTGTACCCTCGCTGTAGGGGCCATCTTTAAGTTCATAATAAACAGAATTATCTTCAAACGAAATAACAGTATGCCAAGAACCTGTTATTATTTCAGCACAGTAATTCCCAAGCTCGTTGCAAAGAATAATTTTATCAGTGATTATTCCTTTATCGTCAAATTCAATAACAGCTATTTTTCCTTTAAGAACAATAAATGTTTCGCGTTTGTCAGGGTCCACATGTTTGTGCGGCTGAACATATGTCGAACTCTCAAGTGCATTCAGCATTCGCTGCAGAGGATCGGAATCAGTAGTATGAAAATTATGATTCTTTCTTTTGCGTTGCGATTCCTTCGCCAGGTCTGACAAATTCGCCAGAAGATGTGATGTTACCTTTATCATTGTTTACTTTTTTTTTCACTTTTTGTAATAGTTTCTAATCAAACAGCTCAGCCTGAAAATCTTTATTTTCGAAGCCCAGCAACCATTTCTTTCTCCACAATCCGCCGGCATAACCAACTAGTTTACCATCGCTGCCAATAACACGATGACATGGAACTATAATGGATACAGGGTTTCTACCATTGGCATTTCCAACTGCACGCACTGCTTCCTTATCGCCAAGTTTAATGGCAACATCATTGTACGACTTTGTTTTTCCATAAGGAATTTTCAGAAGTTCGTTCCATACTTTCTTTTGAAATTCAGTTCCTTCAAGATCAAGTAAAAGATCAAAGGTTTTTCTTTTCCTTTCAAAATATTCATGAAGCTGGGTTACACAATCGCGCAGGCAGGGAGGATTTTCAATAACATTATCAACATTAGCAACAAACGTTACAGCAGCAATTCCTTTTTCACTGCCGCATATCTCAAGCAAACCAATTGGTGCCAGATAATATGTTTTTTCCATAAGGACGATTTTGGGATCAGTGTGGAAAGATAAGAAAAATTTGCGATTTACGAATTATGATTTGCGATTTTAGTTCTGAGTTGGGCGCTTCGAGACGATTTACCTGAAACAGTAAATCTCCTCAGCGTGACAGTTGGGAGTATGCAGAATGCTGTTTGTTGTTTGAAATTATGATGATCAAGTTCATTTACTTGTCTTCTTATCCCTTGTCTACTTACTACTTACTACTTACTACTAACTACTAACTAATACCACTTCCCTATTTCAATCTTAGAATAGTTTTTGATTTTTTCGAGTAAAACATTCTCATCATCGTCAATAAGCAGCATATCGTGGTGTTCAGGGCGCAGCAGTTTTTCTTTTACTGAATGATCAAGCTGTTTGATATAATCATCGTAATAGTTATTGACATTAAACAGTGCGCAGGGCTTGTCGATCATGCTGAGCTGATTTAGTGAAAGAACTTCGGTAATTTCATCGAGAGTGCCATAACCGCCAGGCATTGCAATGAATGCATCTGATAATTCAATCATCATTTCTTTGCGGATATTCATATTTCTTACTACCTGAAGTTCAGTAAGATTGTTATGCGAAATTCCTTTATTGTGCAAGTATTCCGGGATAATGCCAATTACTTTTCCACCTTTGCCAAGAACTGTATCAGCAATGGTTCCCATGAGCCCGAGATGGCTCCCGCCAAAAACCAGAGCGATATTCTTTTCAGCAATGGCATTTCCCAATGCTACCGCTTTCTCTTTATAAAGAATACTGTTTCCAAAGCTTGAACCGCAATAGACACAGATTGATTTTATTTTATTTTCCATTTATTAATTGTGTCACCAAAAGAATTCACGCAAAGACGCAAAGGCACAAAGACCCTTCATTGATAAGAAATCATTTATTTAATATGCTGCAGTAATTTATCCAATTAATCAGCAATGAGTTTCTTATATTTGATGCGCTTAGGTCCTGAATCACCAAGACGTTTTTTCTTGTTTTCCTCATAATCGGTATAACCGCCTTCAAAGAAATATACCTGTGAATCGCCTTCAAATGCTATGATGTGTGTGGCAACCCTGTCGAGGAACCAGCGGTCATGCGAAATAATTACAGCACATCCGGCAAAATTATCAAGGCCCTCTTCAAGCGCCCTGAGTGTATTTACATCAATATCGTTAGTCGGCTCATCGAGCAAAAGCACATTGGCTTCTTCTTTCAATGTGAGTGCAAGATGCAACCTGTTGCGTTCTCCACCTGAAAGAATGCCGCATTTCTTTTCCTGGTCGGCACCGCTGAAATTAAAGCGTGCAACATATGCTCGTGCATTCATGGAGCGCCCGCCAACCTGAATGATTTCACTGTCGCCGGAAATTACCTGGTACACGGTCTTTTCCGGGTCTATAGCTGTATGCGACTGATCAACATAGCCCAGCTTTACTGTTTCGCCAATACGGAAATCGCCTTTATCGGCTGTTTCTTTTCCTATGATCATCCTGAACAAAGTGGTTTTACCGGCACCGTTAGGACCAATGATACCAACTATTCCTGCAGGAGGCAGTGAAAAACTAAAATTTTCATAAAGGCATTTCTCACCAAAAGACTTTGTGATATTGGTTGCTTCAACAACCAGATTTCCTAAACGCGGGCCATTCGGGATAAATATTTCGAGGCGTTCCTCTTTTTGTTTCACATCTTCGCTAAGCATTTTCTCATAAGCATTCAACCTTGCTTTTCCTTTCGCGCGCCTTGCAGATGGCGCCATTCGCACCCACTCTAATTCATGCTCCAATGTTTTTCGCCGCTTGCTTTCAAATTTTTCTTCCTGTGCAAGCCGTTTTGTTTTCTGATCAAGCCATGAAGAATAATTTCCCTGCCATGGAATGCCTTCTCCACGGTCGAGTTCAAGTATCCAGCCAGCTGCATTATCAAGGAAATACCTGTCATGGGTAACTGCTATTACAGTTCCTTTGTATTGCTGCAAGTGCATTTCTAACCACTGAACTGATTCAGCATCCAGGTGATTGGTAGGCTCATCGAGTAAAAGAATATCCGGTGCTTTCAGCAATAAACGGCATAAAGCAACACGTCGTAATTCACCTCCTGATAAATTTTTTATTGATGTTTCTCCTTCGGGACATCTCAGCGCATCCATGGCTCTTTCAAGCTTGGAGTCGAGTTCCCAGGCATTGTGATGTTCGAGTAATTCAGTTAGTTCACCCTGACGTTCTATGAGCTTATTCATTTCATCATCGCTCATCGGCTCGGCAAACTTCATATTTAATTCTTCATATTCCTTAAGCAGGTCAACCACTTCCTGAACACCTTCCTGCACAATCTCTTTCACGGTTTTTGTTTCATCGAGTTTTGGATCCTGTTCCAGGTAGCCTACAGAATAACCGGGAGCGAAAACAACATTGCCCTGGTATGACTGCTCAATACCTGCAATTATTTTCAGAAGTGTTGATTTACCTGATCCGTTGAGCCCAATGATACCGATCTTTGCGCCATAGTAAAATGAAAGATAAATATCTTTTAATACTTGTTTATGTGGAGGATAAATTTTACTCAATCCCACCATTGAAAAAATAATTTTTTTGTCGTCGGCCATATTGCTTCTTTATATTTTATTCAACCCATTCAGGGTTGTTCGCGTTTTAACTTTTTTGATCAAGTGGTTGCTCCACCTGTTATTCAGGTTCCAGTCCTTCAGACTGGGATATTTGTTTTTTAAAGTCTGAAAAAATAGAATGCAAATATACTGAATCTTGATGAATTTGAAATAGCAACGTCGTTTAGATTCAGTAACGGTGAGCGCATATGTCTGAACTGCCATTATATCAGAAAATGTAAAGGTGTTCAGTCAAAGTATATCAGAAATCCCTGCTGAAAAATGCAAGAACTAAAAAGAAATATTAAAGGAATAAAGAAGTGACTGGTGACAAGTCATAAGTAAGAAGTTAGAATGCAAATTGCAATTTACTCCTAACTCAAGACTCCCAACTAAGCACTTATTTCGCTATCGCTTTAAAATCTTTTTCCAGAAAAGCATCGGGATTGGAAGTGGTCACTGTATGTCCGTCATAGTAAAGGACTTCGCCGTCATTGGCAGTTACCAGGAACTTCCAGCATTTTCCGCCTGCAATAGTCCCTGCCGGGCCTACTTTGTGCAGGTAAACAACATTTGAATTTTTATCTTCAATGGCTTTTTTAATATCATCTTTGGTAACAAGCTTTACAGCATATGGATAAACGGTTTTTATTTTTTCGATAGTATTGAAATCAGCAGGCAGCTCCTCTTTCAGTAGCCATAGCTCTTTCGTTTTAATATCTGTGCCTGAATCTTTGTTTACCAGCTTAGGTACAATGCTTGGATGATCACTGGCATACTTTACATGGCTCTGCATGAATTGTAAAATGCCACCAAGTTTATAAATCCAGGTATCTTCTTCAACATCAACATATGAAAGCGGAACAGAACCAAGATCGGGCATCTTATTCAGGTCGGAGCTTCCGCCAAGAATTAAATTTAAAAAGTTGTATGTACATTTTACACCATCTTCAGTCTCTTCAGCTTCCGAAAGCATAATAAAAGAATTGGCGCTGCTTGATTTTTTTGCTTCAAACTGTTCAGTTGTTATGAATTCATAGCTCGTAATGGTCCAGAATTTAGGCATAAGAACTTTTATGGTTTCATTGAAGGAAGAAAATACATCTTCGCTAAGAACCACATAGGTTTTGGATTTTAAAAATGATTTTATTTCGGCAGAATTTGCAAATTTTATTTGTGCAGATAGCTGGAATGTCAGCACTGACAAGGCGAGTAAGACAATGATTCGTTTCATAATTGCTTAGATTGAATAGACTAAATTATCAAATTGCTTTATATAAAACGCTGATGATCAAAAAATATTCCATAAATTCTATTTTTACTACATTTGTAACTTATCTAAACAACGTGAGCAAAGAAAACATCATATTCGGAATTTGGCCTGTGATAGAAGCAATCAAGGCAGGAAAAGAAATCGACAAGATAATGCTTCAGACCGGGCTTAAGGGTGAAAGCAGCTGGGAACTAAAGAAACTCACTTCTGAACTTCAAATCCCCGTGCAATACGTTCCGCTTGAAAAGCTGAATAAAATCACCATGAAAAATCACCAGGGAGTGATTTGTTTTATTTCGGAAGTCGCATACCAGCCATTGGAAAATTTATTACCAATGATTTTTGAAAAAGGAAAAAACCCTCTCATACTTGTTCTTGACAGGATCACAGATGTGAGGAATTTCGGTGCAATTACACGTACAGCCGAGTGCGCAGGCGTTGACGCGATAGTTATTCCAACTAAAGGTTCTGCAAGAATCAATGCCGATGCAGTGAAGACATCTGCCGGAGCTATTTATAAGATTCCAATTTGTCGTGAAGACAACCTGAAACATACACTTGATTTCCTTAAAGAAAGCGGGTTGGAAATAATTGCATGCACTGAAAAAGCAGACCAGGATTATTATGCAATTGATTATAATAAGCCATGCGCAATTATTTTAGGATCGGAAGAAGATGGCATATCAGCAGAATATTTGAAAAAAACTGATAAACAAGTGCGGATACAATTGTCAGGCGAAATAGAATCGCTCAATGTTTCTGTGGCAAGCGGCATCATTTTATTCGAAGCTGTTAAGCAGCGTATGCAAACAACATAACACGTTTCTATGTTGAAGTTCATTAAAGAGCATAACGATAAAGCACTTTTATTTCTGATACTTTTTATCGGGGCAGTGCTTCGTATTTATAATTTCTGGGGACTTTCACTTTCGAACGATGAATTCAGTGCACTCTCAAGAGCCCAACTGACGGGGTTTTCGGAATTTATTACAAAAGGGATTAATGCCGATATTCATCCTGCCGGCGTTGAAGTTTTCATTTATCTCTGGATAAAAATCTTTGGCACTTCGGTATTCATGCTGCGTTTGCCTTTTATTTTTTGCAGTGTTCTTACAATTTATTTTTCGTATCGCGTTTCAGAAAGATGGTTCAACAATTATACTGGTCTTTTCGTAGCTGCGGCAATTGGATTCCTTGAATTTCCGCTAATGCACGGACAGCTTGCACGGCCTTTCACTCCTGCCCTTTTATTTTCATTACTCACCATTTTTTATTGGACAAGAATATTGTTCGATAACAAAACTGATCGCAGAACAATAATTGCACTTAGCTTTTCGGCAGTGATGGCGGCTTATTGCCATTACTTTGCACTTATATTTATTCTGATTGTTCTGCTAACGGGAATTTTCTATCTGAAGAAATCATCAGTTAAAGCATACTTTACTTCCATAATCATTGCATTCGTAATTTACATTCCGAATATTTTTGTATTCATTCAGCAAATGGCCAATCCTGCAGGAATCAACTGGCTCACAGAGCCTGATGGAAATTGGTTTTTCGAACATATCTTTTTCCTGTTTAACAATTCGTATATTTTACTTTATGCTGTACTTGCATTTTTTATTCTTACGCATATCCTCAGTTATACCGAAATAAACTTTTCAAAATTTCACCTGATATCCGTTGCATGGTTCATCATTCCTTATCTTGCAGCGTTTTATTATTCGGTATGGGTAAAACCAATACTTGAAAATTCTATACTTCTTTTCTCATTCCCTATGCTGTTGTTTTTCCTGTTTTCATTTGTTCAGCCAGGAAAAAAAATACTTAATTATTCTGCATTATTTATTTTACTTGGCATTGGAATATACAGTACAATTGGGGAAAGGAAGTATTATACCACTTATAATTTCGGAGAGTTCAAGGATGTTGCAAATAAAATTGTTTCGTGGAATGATGAAATTGGAAATGCGAAAATCACAAATATTATCAATGTAAATTCTCCCTACTACATCAACTATTATCTTCAAAAGGAATCAAGAGAAATAAACTTTGCAATGACCAGGAACGAAGGCATGCTTGACCTTCATACCCTTAATAAAATTATACAGAACAGCAAAACCCCCTACCTGCTTTACGCATGGTCAAGTGTGGTTGATCCGAATGAAACAGAAGATATGATCAGGGCGAAATACCCGTACATCATCAAACAGATTAATTACAACAACATGGCTGCTGTTACCCTGTATTCAATGAATGACAGTGCGAAAGCAATAGCACAGCCAAAGCCTGTATATTATGTATTTAACGGATTTGAAGACAAGCAGACGTGGGACAAGGATACTTCCATTATCACTAAAGAAAAAGTATGGAAAGGTATTTACGCTGCAAAGCTTGACAGTCGTGACGAATACGGGCCAGCCTGTGCGAACAGAATTTCAAAACTCACTGATCTGCCTTTCAAAAGTGTGCATGTAAGCCTTTGGGCTTATGCTACAGGAAGCTTTAAAGACGCGCAAGTTGTTGCCACAATGAATTTCAAGGATGATGAAAACCAGGTGTATGAAAATTATTTCTGGCTGTCGTCCAAATTCTCTTATTTTATTGATAAGAATAAATGGGGACAGGTTTTCTTTTCCTTTAACCTTCCTGAATTGCGTTCCAGGAACGATGAATTGAAAATTTATGTATGGAACCCTGACAAGCAACCCTTGTACATTGACAATTTTGAAATGAAACTGTACGAAAAATAATTTGAGATCAATAAAAAAACATACTATGAAAAATTTAAAAATATTCTCCATTTCGCTTTTACTTTTATTAACTGTAAAAGTGGTGTTGGCTGATTCGCCTGTTACCTCAACAATATTTTATAACTGTTATTCAGAATATGCTATTGTTATGAAAGCGCATAAATCAGGTGTGATGAATGATACAATAGCTGAATACCTCCTTAACGACACGCTTGAAATAGGTGTGAAAGCAGCCATTATCAATGCACTTTCATGGGATGCAAATGGAAAAGATAATGCACCGTTATTAATACAGTATATTTCAAAAAAATACAAACTTGGTAAAGGCTTTGACATGAATCTTTTATCGGCTGATGATATTTTTTGTTTAGGATACCTGTCCATTATGGATAATTATAACAATACTGCAAAACCTATCAGCATACTGAAGTTTGCCCATGAAAAAAAACCAAAGAGTTACACCATTAGTATAATCCTTGCACTGGCCGAAGCCCAGGAAGCAATGAGCACTGACTGGTGCCAGGTATATAAACTATGTACTTCGGTTGATAAAGACAAAGAGCTTATCCGTGACCTGAGATCCTCCGCAATACTGAATATTTTTAATTATATTAACATTTACAAATCGTCCTGTAAAGAAAAATAGATAAATGAAGTTTAACGTTTTATTTTTCATTTTTGCATTGCAGTGTTTGTCGTTGATAACAATAGCACAGAAAGCAATGCTTATTGATTCCATCCCCATGCGCGATGGGAAAAAACTGGCCTGCGATATTTTTATCCCTGATACTTCGGGAGGGCAGCAATACCCTGTAATTCTTGTACAGACACCATATAACAGAATTTATTACAGATACTCATTGCCATTGGGTCAGAGTCCGATTACAACCAGTCACTATGCAATAGTTACAGTTGACTGGCGTGGCTTCTATGGATCCTGGGCTGCATGGGTGGCACAGGCAAACCAGGGAAAAGATGGCTACGACTGTGTGGAATGGATTGCCCAGCAATCATGGTCGAACGGGAAAATAGGCACATGGGGCGCTTCAGCCCTTGGCAAGGTGCAGTTTCAGACTGCCAAAGAAAATCCTCCGCATCTTACCTGTATGGTTCCATTGGTTGCAGGATCGCAATATGAATATGAAGAATATTATCAGGGTGGTGTTTATAAAACAGAATACGTTCAGCAGCTCGACAGCCTCGGTTTTGGCATAGGGCCCACTATCCGTGCGCATCCAGTAGTCGACCTGTTCTGGAATTATGCTGATACTTCAATGATGTATCCTGAAAAAATTAAAGTACCAGCGCTCATGATAGGTGGTTGGTATGATCATAATATACGAGTAATGTTCGAATTGTTCGACAGTCTCAGGCTTTATTCTCCGATTAGTGTAAGAGACAAACATCGTTTGCTTTTCGGTCCTTGGGCACATGGAGGTTTCGGGCCAACACAGGTTGGGACAGGACAACAGGGACAACTGTTTTACCCGCAGGCAGCAGGCTGGAGCGATTCAATTGCATTAAGATTTCTCGATTATCATTTGCGAAATATTGCGAATGGTTGGGACACTACACAATACATCAAGTATTTCCAAATGGGAGAAAACACATGGAAAAACACTTCTGCATGGCCGCCTGCAAATGCTTCAATGTATAAATTATATTTTTCAGGGAACACTCTTACTACTCAGATGCCACAGAGCACAAGCGATTCCACCATTATCGTTTATGATCCTCGCGATCCTTCACCGACTATTGGTGGTGCAACATTGGATGATGATCTTGAACAGGGCCCTTATGATCAGGTTCCTGTAGTGGAAAGCAGAAATGATATTGCAGTTTTTTCTTCTGTTGCACTTGGCGCAAATGTAGTATTGAAAGGCAAACCCACGGTTCATTTATTTGTTACGTCCAACCGTAAGGATACTGATTTTAGCATCCGGCTTACTGATGTATATCCTGATGGACGATCGATGTTATTATCTGAAGGAATAAAAAGACTCCGTTTCCGTAATGGATTCAAGGCATCCGATACTTCCGATATTGTACCCGGAACAATTTATCCAATCACTATCGATCTTACGGAACTGGCAAATACTTTTCTTGCCGGGCATAAAATAAGAGTGGATGTTGCATCATCAAATTACACCCAGTTTGACTGCAACCTGAACAATGGCGGAGCAATGTACACTGCCGGTGATACGCTTGTTGCGACTAACACTGTATTTACAAATTCCGTGAATGCTTCGTACATTGAGCTTCCATTGGTTGATTTTACCGGATCGGTAAATGAAGATAAAGCTGAAAACAATAATTTCGTTGCATACCCGAATCCAGCATGTGACAAGCTTTTTATAACTTGCCCTGCAGCATCAAAAGATAATATTTCATTAAAGGTTTCTAATATTACCGGAAAAATTATTAAACAAATTCCCTTAACATTTTCAGAGAATAATATATCTACTATAGATATTCATGATTTGATGAATGGAATATATTTTCTGAATATTTATAATTCATCAAAAGAATTTGTTGGCACAAAAAAGATCATCGTCATAAAATAAACTGAAATGAAAAAAATTATTTTTCTGTCGCTGATAATTCTTGCTCTTGGTTGTTCCAGCAAGACAAAAAACGAATACTGGTCCAACGGAAATAAAAAATCATCCATGCATTATTACAATGGCAAAATGGATGGAATCAGCACCTGGTGGTATGAAAGTGGCATAAAACAAATGGAATGCACTTATGCAAATAATCTTCTGGAAGGAAAATCCACACGCTGGTATTTTTCAGGGACTTTGCAAAGTGAAGATTTTTATGTGCATAATTTAAAGAATGGAAAATCCACAACATACTTCGATGGAGGAAAGGAAAAAGCTGAAATGGCTTATACTAACGATACTCTTGATGGTCCAACAAAAGAATGGCATGAAAACGGGCAGCTAAAGGTTTCCGGATTGTACAAGCACGGGAAATATGAAGGAAAGTGGCAATACTGGGACAAAACAGGCCTGCTGATAGGAGAAGGAAATTACCTGGAAGGCAACGGAATTCAGAAAGGTTATTTTCCTGATGGTAAACTAAAACGTGAAATTCCATACAGGAACAATCAGAAAAACGGACTCGAGGTATGGTATTCCAGAGGAGGTGATACATTGAGAAAGATAGTTTACGAAAATGATAAGATTGTTTTTCAAAAAGACTATAATACTAAGAAATAATCTTTGTTTGTCGTTATAACGCTATACACCTTTAATAACGCACTCCGCAGATTTTGCAACTAAAAAGAAAAGGCAATTTAAATTAAACTGCTGCCCAAATTTTACTACCTTTGACTTCATTCAAATAATAAATATTATGCCACTACATACAGAAGAAAGTATTAGAACCGAAACGCTGATTCATACAGCAAAACAAATGCTGCTTGCCGCCCGTACAGCACCAAAAGCAAGAGGAATTGACAATCTTGAAATGGCACTGCTGGAAAGTCAGTCCATTGAAATGGTTTCTCAGCGTATGAAAGAAATTGGACAGGAATTTGAAAATGCAACATTCCTGCGCGATTGCGAAAATATTTTGCAGGCTTCCGTTATGGTTATTATCGGGACAAAACTTAAAACGCTTGGTTTGAAAAAATGCGGACATTGCGGTTTTAAGAATTGTGAAGAAAAAGAAAAATTTCCAAATGTTCCATGCACCTTCAATACCGGCGACCTTGGTATTGCAATTGGTTCAGCAGTTGGTGTTGCCATGGATCACCGTATTGATAACAGGATAATGCATTCTGTTGGTCATGCCGTAGTTGATCTGGGTCTGCTTGGAAAAGATGTGAAGATTGCTTATGGTATTCCTCTTAGCGCTACTGCAAAGAATCCATTCTTCGACAGGAAATAAAAATACTGCTCAGATTTTATTGATTTTACGACATGTTTGCTTGCGCTAAGCTATGCAGTGAATGGACTTTGCAGGAACTCGACTTTTTTGCAATTAGATCTCGCAATTCCATTCCTTATAAAATTCATCAAGAAACAGCTCCATAAACTTATGCCTGTGTTCTGCCATGGTCTTTCCTGATTTAGTATTCATGCGGTCTTTAAGCAATAGTAGCTTTTCGTAAAAGTGATTTATTGTTGGTGCATTGCTTTTCTTATACTCTTCTTTTGTCATATGCAAATCCGGCTTTATTTCAGGATTGTACATCTCCCTGTTTTTATAACCTCCATAATTGAAGGTTCTTCCAATACCCACAGCACCAATAGCATCCAGCCTGTCAGCATCCTGAATTACATCCAACTCAGGCGATTTAAATTTTTGAGTATAGTTCCCTCCTTTAAAAGAAATGTTCGTTATAATATTCTCAACATGCTTAATAACATCTGCATCAACTTTAAGAGAGCCCAGGAATTCCCTGGCTTTACGCGGACCAATTTCCTCATCACCACCATGAAATTTTGAATCAGCAATGTCGTGAAGTAATGCACCGAGCTCAACAACAAATATATCCACCTCTTCAGTCTGTGCAATGCGTTTAGCTAAATTCCAAACACGATAAACATGCCACCAGTTGTGGCCTCCTTCTGCATCGGCTAAAACTTTTTTTACAAAATCAATGGTTTTGTTGATTACAATTTCCTGCTCCATAATAATGATTTCAATTTTACTCGTCAGCAACAGCACCGCTTCCGCGCATCAGTTTTTTATACTTCAACGATGGTGACTGCAATAGTTTTCCAATTTTTAATGTATTCCATTTTGCATCTACCACATCAATAGTTTGTTCATCCATAACATTCACATTGGGCCATTGCCGCTGAAAATTATCAATCAAGTGTGTTTTCCGCGTTCCGTCAATTATAAGTTTCGGCTTTATGTATGGATTCAATGATTCGCTGATGTAGCAATCCCTTGCAGCATCCATATTGTTGAGAACACTCCACACCACATCACCAAAACATGAAATTTCCAATCCGGGTTCGCAAAAAACAATTACTGAAATATTCTCAAATCCTCTTTCATTCATCAGAAATTCTGCGAGTGATTTTAATTTTCGCTTTTCATTTTTATCAACAGAAATGATCAGCACAGGAATATCATCTTTTAAAAGTGTGTCGTTGAACTCTCCAATTTCCCTATATTTCGTAATTAATGAATTCCTGTCGATGGAAGTCAGATCGGCCTTCTCACGGTTTCGTTTTACTGTTGCATCAATTCCAATTTTTCCTCCATAGGCAAATTCAGTACTTGAATGATCAAGCACATCCATTGGACCGCGGCTTAAAATAATATCTTCTGATACTGAAATATTTTTAAAAATATATTTTATAAGTGAATGCGGATCATGAATGTCGGTATCTTCATCCACCACCACCATCATTTTATTGAACATCATCTGTCCCGCACCCCACAAAGCATTCATTACTTTTGCAGCATGTCCGGGAAAATCTTTTTTAATTTTCACAATTGCTAGGTTATGAAACACACCTTCCGGTGGCATTGACATATCAATGATTTCAGGCAACATGGCCATACGGATAGGTGTAAGAAAAATCCGTTCTGTTGCTTTTCCAATAAATGCATCCTCCTGAGGAGGAATGCCCACAATTGTTGCAGGATATACAGCATCTTTGCGATGCGTGATGCAGGTTATATGGAACTTCGGATACCAGTCCGGCAGTGAATAATATCCAGTATGATCACCAAAGGGTCCTTCCCATATTAAATCTTCCGAAGTATCAACATAGCCTTCTATAATAAAATCGGCATCAGCAGGCACTTCAATATCTTGGGTAAGACATTTAACAAGCTCAACTTTTTTCCTGCGCAGGAAACCTGCGAGTAAGTATTCATCAATGTTATCAGGCAATGGGGCAGTGGCTGCATACGTATATACAGGATCGCCGCCAAGAGCAACAGCAACAGGCATCTTCTTGCCTAGCCTTTTGTATTCCCTGTAATGACGTGCAGAATTTTTATGAATATGCCAGTGCATTCCTGTGAGATCTTTTTCAAAAACCTGCATTCTGTACATACCTACGTTGCGAATACCTGTAACGGGATCAACCGTATGCACTAATGGCAGTGTAATGAATGGTCCGCCATCCTGAGGCCAGCATTTCAACACGGGAAGCTTTGTAATATCAGGTTCTGCCATCACTACTTCCTGACAAGCACCTTTCTTAGTATGTAGTTTCGGCATCCAAGAAGCAACTTCATTCAAGGTTGGTAATAGTTTCAATTTATCCATAAAGCCATCGCGTGGAGAAAGCACTTGTTTGAAAAGCCTTTCCATTTCCAACCCTACATTTTCTAAACTTTCTACACCAAGCGCCATACATATTCTTTTCATGGAGCCCATGGAATTGATGAGTACAGGAAATTCGGTCCCGGTGTTTTCAAATAACAAAGCCTTCCCTCCTGCTTTGCTTACACGATCGGTTATTTCAGCTATTTCAAGAACAGGCGAAACAAATTCTTTTACTCGAACCAGTTCTCCTGCTTTTTCCAATGCAACAATAAATTCCTGAAGATTTTTATACATAAAATTATTCTTAAGTTTGGGCTAAAGCCCATTATCACCAGTGCTTAATTACCCCGACCTTAAGGTCGGGGTAATTAAATCATAATTTGTACTGGACTTTAGTCATAGCATTACAATTGCAACGTCAGTAGTTGTGTGTTAGCAGTTATCAGTTAAATTCCATTTTCATACTTGTCTTCTTATCACTAGTCTTCTTGTCAACTTATCCCTTACTCCGTTTCAATCTCTCCAATAAAATATGTCATCGCTTTTCCACCAATTTCAACCCTTTCACCAAGATATTTACATTTCAGATTTCCTTTTCTTTTTGAAAGTTGCATTGCAGTCATTTCAGTTTTATGAAGCACTTTGCTCCAGTATGGAATAAGCGTGGTATGCGCTGAGCCAGTTACGGGATCTTCGTTAATTCCCGACAAGGGTGCAAAAAACCTTGAAACAAAATCACATTCACTTCCTTTGGCTGAGACAATTATCCCGCGTGCCATTGTACTTGAAAGAATCCTGAAATCAGGTTGTATCTTTTCAATTTGTTCCTGGTTGTCATATATCAGCAGATAATCAGAAACTCCTTTATATGTTTCCTTAGGAGCAATACCAAGGCCTTCAGCAAGAGCTATGGGAGTTTCAGCTTTTGATAAAATGTCTGTTGGAAAATTTAAAATTAAAAAATCATTTTCTTTCTTCACAGAAAGCTCACCACTCCTGGATTTAAAACGAATTATTTCTTCATTAAAACCAAGGTGGTTAAATATTACATGTGCTGAAGCCAGTGTGGCATGTCCGCATAAATCCACTTCCACCACTGGTGTAAACCAGCGAATATGGAAATTGTTTCCTTCCTTCACAAAGAAAGCTGTTTCGGCCAGATTATTTTCCATAGCAATGTTCTGCATCAGGTCATCCGGAATCCATTTTTCTAGTGGGCATACACCTGCAGGATTTCCAGAAAAGAGCCTGTCAGCAAAGGCATCAACCTGGAATAGGTTTAATTTCATTTTTTTCACTTTTGATGTATAGCAAAATTAATGAATGCCATAAACATAACCTAATTATCCGGAAGCATAAAAAAACTGCTATCCTTAACAGACAGCAGTTTTTTATAAAAAAGAAACTTAAAGAAGTTATATCAGCATTTTATCTGAAAATGTTCATATTCCTAGCTATTCAATGAATTAATTAAACTTATTAAATCATCATTTGAAATTTCCGTCAACGTAAAACTGGTAGAGAGATTTGAAGTAATTGTGATATCTTTTTTAGCATAATAAAGTTTCAAACCCTTTACACCAATTGCAATCATCGTGCAGTTAAGTCCCTGCGGGGCATAGCTGTATATAAAATTGGATGTGCCACCCATATAGTCCTGGTAAACATGAACCATCGCATTAATTCCGGGAAATACCAGGAATACATTTGTTCCATAAACTGAAATATCATCAGTCGGCTGAAATGTCAGTGATGTTTGGGGGTACGAAGCAAAATAAGTCGAATTGTCGCTATTGCACCATGTACCTGAATCTATCGGAGAACTAAAATTGTACAAACTATAAATATAATTGTTTGCAAGTAAATTAACCGTATCAGTTGCAGAAGGAGCCCATGCTTGTTGCGCAGGAAAAGAATTTGTATCCGGTGCAACAAAATTAAATGCATTCATACTGCTGTCAAGGTTAAAACCATTCAGGGGTTGCTCAACAGTAATCTTTTTGCCAGTATTTAATTTCAAGGTAATATTGCCTTGTTTTGCTCTGATAAAAAACATTCCACCCGATTTCAAAATAGTATTACTTATAGTTGTTGTATACATATCGGAAAAAATCATATCGCTCTTATGATAAACATCTTTGAACTCCAGGGTAACATTGCCTGTTACAGGATTTCCACTTCCATCAACAAATGAATTTGGCATTACTGTAATTATTGATCCCTTTGCCGATGTAAAAACTCCGCCTACTGTATCATTAAATGTAAAGTATTCAGAAGTTGCTTTATGTTTATTCAGAAAATCTTTGGTACTTGTGTACCCTTCTTCATTATTCACCTCAAGTTTATCCTTTTTGCAGGAAAACCAAGCAAACCCAGTGGTCAGAAGCACGAGGAGCAAAACATTTTTTAGGATTGCAGTATTTGTTTTCATATGAAAGTATTTTAATACGTTTTATTTATAAGACAATAAAAAAGTTGTAACGCTGCTTCGATAATTAAAAATCATAATAACAGCCGAATGAAAAGCTAAGTCCGTTGATGTAATGCTTAACAGGTTCATTAGTGTAAGTAGGATGTTTAAGAACTGCACTCAAACTATAATTATAATTTGGAGTAAAATACAATCTCCATTTATTCTGAATAACATAATCAATACCCATCCCTAGCTGCAGCGAAACACTCACAGATAAAGGCTCCAATGTTACCCGTTCTGTATAAATCGAAGTATCTAGTCGCTCGAGCAGGAAATATCCTTTATTTTTAACCGGAAAATTTGAACTGAATAAAGCTCCTGCTGATACAAATAATTTAACGGGTTTATTAATTACATAGAATCTTGCCCGAACAGGCAGATCAAAATATTTACCCGTATATTCAAAAGAATAATGCATCACTGAATCTGCTATTAAATCCAATGCAGAAAGTTTTCTTTTCTGAGAATATAACAAGCCTGTTTCTGCTGTAAATCTTTCATTAAATCTGTAAGTAAACTGCATACCAAAGCTGTAAGAAAAATAATTTGTGCCATGCAAAACAGGACTTGAAGTATTAAGAAGAGCTGCGCCATCACTGGTATTTTCAGTTACACGAAATGTATTGATGTTGTACGAACACACAAGACCTATCCCATACTTCTTAAATGGATCTGTTTTTGGAGAATTTCTTATTGAATCATTTGTATTTGCAGCAACAGAATTATCAACCTTTTGCACCACAGAATCTTTTTGCTGATCTTCCGGTTTAATTGTACTATCTGCCTTTGCCTGAGCCTGCTCAGTTTGCAACGCTGCTTTATTAGTATTTGTGTTGGCTGGCTTATTCTGTTCGTCGGCTGTGTAACTGGCATTTTGCTGAGTTTCCCCCGCATAAACATGCTCATTACCTGCAGCAATGAAAGCGTCTGCAAAACCCAATGCTTTCACTTCATTCAGGCGCTTTTGAGCTTCTGCTATATTGGAATATTCCCCTGCATAATATTTATGATAACCATCTTTATCTTCTACTGACACATTCCCAATTGGTAAATAATAAGCTCCTGCCGGTTTGTTTTTAAAAGCTCCGATCTGTACTTTATATGGAAGATTATTATTTTGATGATTTACTTTTCTTGAAGTATCAATAAAATTAGCATAATTGTTTTGAACGAAATATTCGGGAATTGTTGCAGTTTCCTTTGTTGTAGAATTTGCCAACGTATCAGGCGGAACCATCCTTGTATCCAGGCTTTCGACCATAATACGTTTTGCAGACGATAAAGATGTTTTTGAAAAATTCGAATTGTAGGAATTCCAAATAAATGCTGATGCTGCAATTAAAATTGCCGAGAAGCCTGTAAAAAACCATAAGAAAAATTTTCTTCTTGAACGTTTAACAAAAAGTTTTTTCCGCATAGACTCCCAGTCGCCTTCAGCAGGCAGCTTTTCCTCCTCAAGGCTGGCATCAAGGAACAACTCATCTATTTTAGATAATTTGTCAAGCATATGTAGCCCTTTCCTTTATTAATATATCTTCAACTGACTTTTTTAATTTCAATCTTGCCTTGGTTAAATTTGATCTTGATGTACTTTCTTTTATTTTTAAAGCATCTGAAATCTCCCGGTGCGAGAAGCCATCAATAGCGTACATATTAAAGATCATCCTGTATGCATCGGGCAGCTCACTTATCATTTTCATAAGAATATCCGAAGAAATATGATCTCTGATTTCATCATTTGATGTGGAAAAATATTCCGGATCGCTTTGCATGTTCATATCTTCAGTGCTTTCGACAAAACTTAATTTCTTTTGAACCCTGATATAATTAATTGCATTATTCACCATTATCCTGCGCATCCATCCTTCAAACGATCCCCTGAATTCAAATTTTTTCAATTGTTTAAATACTATGATGAATCCTTCCTGTGCCAGGTCCTCTGCTTCCTCCCTGTTAATTGCATAGCGTTTACACAGATGAAACATCTTTCTATAATACTTCTGGTAAATCATAGAAAAGTACTTCTCTTCCTGCTTATAGCATCCTTTAATCAATTCTTCATCGGGAATATTGATATAAATATTGCTCATTATTAGTAGTTGTTCAAATTGAAGACAAACAAATTTATTAAACGCTGCCTGTAAACACTATTTTTTCATGACTATTTTTAAAACTTAATCTGTTTACCAGAATAAATAAAAACAGGACTGCCCCGAAAATAAGGCAGTCCCATGATTCTGAACAAAGATTAATTAATGCACAATCACCATTTGCGTTGTATAGGTATAACTTCCAATTACTACGCTTACATAATATGTTCCTGCACTTACACCGGAAGTATTAAGGGATAAATTATTTCCTGAAATATTTTTTCTTGAATAAACTACATTTCCGTTCGTATTGAAAATTCTTATAGCGGAAATATTGCTGACACCTGGTACTGATACATTCAATAATTTATTCGAAGGGTTCGGGTAAACAGAAACCTTCACTTCTGGCTTCTCAGAAGATGCAATACCAGTGAGGTAGTCAACCGTATTCAATGTTGTATTGGTTATAATTGCGGGGTTAAAGTCAAAATAAATATCTGCCGTATTTTTTATCTTCGTACCCAAAGGCAGATCAGTTTTCTGGTTTACTCTGTAAATAACGTATCCATGACTTCCCTGTTCATCGGCACCACTGTCGGGCAGCATTATATTATTAAAAGTGAATTTCATAATATTTCCCGGCATCATGTTAAACGTCATTGGATGACTGCTTCCTACAATTTCCATTGAAGCAGCATTCAGGTCTGAATCAAGTGTGTCAATTACTATTATATTATACGCTACAGCTGTTCCCGTATTCTGGAAATCGACAGTATAAGTCATGGCAGTATTGTTTGGGATATCGCCTTCAGGGCCTTCACCGGCAGGACTTACCGACTTCATATTTGGATCCCATGAATTCTGAACCGGATAGCAGGCATAAATAATATTATTTGATGGAACAGAATCTCCTGCAATTGGATCAATGATAAGCTGCATGCAAACTGAATCGCCAATATTGGCTGTGACCGGAGTATGCACAATTACATCGAAGTAAGGATAATTCCAGTAACCGTTCAGAACGCTGTTAAAGTTATATATAAGAGTGTCGCCGCTTATAGCATCCGGTGCCGGGTATGAATTTACAAAGGTAAGCGTAGGATCAAGCACAAGCTTTGCCTGCCCGTTTACCGGCATGCACCTCATGTTCCAGACATCAAACCAAACTGTTGCATCAAATCCGGGACGGAAACCCCATCCACTCAGGTATCCGGTAAGATCATATCCTTCCAGGCAACTTAGCCCGAAGTCAAGATTTGCAGAAGGAATTGATGAAACAGTGTAAGATCCGGAAGCCGGGCAAGTGATATCAAATGACTGTCCGTAATAGTAATTGGAATATGCTGCAACGGTGTATGTAGGTCCTATGGGAACATTTACCGAATAATATCCCATTGAATCTGTCCATGCATAAGCTATTTGCTGCGATCCGTTTGATACAGTTACTGAATAATACTGAAGCGGGATATCGCCGGTATCGAATATGCAATTTCCATTTTCATCAAGATATACCTGGCCCGAAATTGCGCCACAGGTATTGGAAATAAAAACTTCATTATTCACAACCAGTGTATCTGAACTGCCATCCGGACCGGTTGCAATATACTGGCAGGAATAGTTTCCGGGAGCATTGTACACATGCTGTGAAGTTCCGTAAAAGTATGTCTGTCCTGTGTATATAGGTGTTTTAAAAGTGGTATCAGTGCCATCACCGTAATTGATTTTTATTTCTGTTGAATCACCGGTTACATAGCCACTGGCTGTTCCATACACATAGAAATAAATGGTAGTAGGTGCCGAACAATAATAATTGGAAGAATCAGAATCGCTGGCATAGGTTATATGAATGCCGGGCAGAACCTGTGCAGTGGATTGAAATGTGATAATCAGTTGCATCATCATTGAAAGCAACACAGTGAATAGGAATCTTTTTTTCATGGCGTATAGTTTTAGTTTTTGAATTTTGTTTTCGATGTAAAATTATGTTCATAAGATAAGTTATGAAACCTTAAATAAATTATTTCTTACGCATTCAGAAATATTTTACCAGCTAAACGCTTTATATGAAGGGAATATTTTGGTGGTATACTTACTTGTTTAGATGATTTTATATTTGATATAAAAAAAGCCCGTCCTAAAAAAGGACGGGCTTCACAAATTTATATATTTATAGTCTTAACTAAAGACTTCCATTTTGAAAGAAGAACTTATTTTTTTAGAAATTTAAATTCTCTTCCAAGATAATGAGCAGTTGTACCAAGGGTCTCTTCAATTCTAAGCAACTGGTTGTATTTTGCAATTCGTTCGGAACGGCAGGCAGAGCCGGTTTTAATCATCCCGGTTTTTAAAGCAACTGCCAGATCAGCAATGGTTGTATCCTCTGTTTCGCCCGATCTGTGGCTCATAACAGCGGTATATCCGTTTACTTTTGCAAGTTCAACAGCATTAATGGTTTCGGTAAGGGTTCCAATCTGGTTTACTTTTATCAGGATTGAATTGGCCACTTCCTTGTCAATGCCTTCCTGCAGGCGTTTCACATTGGTAACAAAAAGATCATCGCCTACAAGCTGTATTTTCTCTCCAAGAGCTTTGGTCATCATTGACCAACCGTTCCAGTCGTCTTCGGCCATTCCGTCTTCAATGGAAATGATAGGATATTTCTTAACCCATTCCTTCCAGTAGCTAACCATTTCCGATGGTTTCAGCTTATCGCCTGTTGATTTATGAAGATGATATACTTTTTCTTCAGGTATATAATATTCCGATGAAGCAGGATCTAGCGCTATAAAAACATCTTTTCCGGGTTTGTATTTTGCAGCTTCTATAGCCTGCAATATTACCTGAATGGCTTCTTCATTCGATTTTAAATTCGGTGCAAAACCACCTTCATCGCCTACATTGGTTGAATATCCTTTTTTCTTCAGAACATTTTTAAGGTTATGAAATACCTCAGCTCCCATGCGGATTGCATCTGAAAATGTATCTGCACCAACAGGCATAATCATGAATTCCTGGAAATCGATGCAATTGTCGGCATGCGAACCACCATTGATGATATTCATCATTGGGATTGGTAACAAATTAGCGTTCACGCCGCCAAGATAACGGTAGAGAGGAATCTGTGCTTCCTGCGCTGCTGCTTTGGCAACAGCAAGTGATACGCCAAGAATAGCATTTGCACCCAGGTTAGTTTTATTAGGAGTTCCATCCAGTTCTATCATCAAATTATCAATACCTACCTGTTCCGAAACATCAATACCGTTGAGTTCTTCGCGTAATGTTTTATTCACATTCTGAACTGCCTTAAGCACGCCTTTGCCCATATAGAGCCCTTTGTCCTTATCGCGCAGTTCATGCGCTTCATGCGATCCCGTGGACGCTCCTGATGGCACCGAGGCCCTGCCCAAAATACCGGCATCGGTTATAACATCTACTTCAACTGTTGGATTTCCTCTTGAATCGAGGATTTGTCTTGCCTGGATATGAATAATCTGTCCCATTGTATAAATATTTTAAGTTAGAAACCTCCTGCCAATGTGGTAGGACGGCTAAAATTATAAATAATTTTTTAAAGAACGGCTATGGAATTAAGTTTTATGTTTGATTGCACTTTGATTGAATTGTTGGATTATACCTTGAAGCATAAAATATCATTTAAATAAGAAACCCGCAATTCATTTAATTCAGTCACATTGAGGAGAGGTGCAACCTCGTCCTGAAATGAGACTAACGTATGTCATGCTTCGAGACACGGAGTTTATCCTGACAAAGGAAGGGCTCCTCTGCAAGACAAATAATACTAAATATTAATTGGGAGAACAGCAATTCAATATTTCACCTCCCGAAAATGTTCAGTCACATTGAGGAGAGGTGCAACCTCGTCTCGAAATGAGACTAACGTATGTCATGCTTCGAGACAAGGAGTTCATCCTGACAAAGGAAGGGCTCCTCTGCAAGGCAAATAATACCAAATATTAATTGGGAGAACAGCAATTCAATATTTCACCTCCCGAAAATGTTCAGTCACATTGAGGAGAGGTGCAACCTCGTCTCGAAATAAGACTGAATGAATTGCAATTCAATTGTTGTCGTCTCATCATTTAAGTTGGTGATGAACAATTCAATATTCGCTATTCCAACATTTAATCAGCAGTCGAGCAATTCAAAATTTGTTGTCTCATCATTTGATTAGCAGATGAGCAATTCAATACTTGTCATCCCATCATTTAATTAGCAGACGAGCAATTCAATATTCGTCATCCCATCATTTGATTAGCAGACGAGCAATTCAATTATTGTCATCCCGACATTTAATTAGCAGATGAGCAATTCAATTGTTGTCGTGTCAACATTTAATTAGAAGAGGTGCAATTAATTAATGCTGACTGATTATTCATTTCAATTTGGAGGAAACATTGAATTAAGCCTTATGAATACGTATTTTACAATTGCCTTACTAAAAAGGCATATAAAGATTTAAATAAAATGCCAGGTATTACCGGGAAACAAGTAGTATTTTTTTATAATATATGGGTTAAAAAATTTTGAATTCGGGAAAAAATTGCTTTAATTTGAAATAGTAAATTAAAATAATGAAAAAATTCTTTTTTATTCTTGCAACAGTATTAACTTTTTACTTTCAGCTTTTTGCTTTTAACTGCTTCGCTCAAACGCCCGAATGGGTATGGGCAAAATCAGCTGGCGGTAATTCAGCAGATGCAAGCCGCAGCATAGCTACTGATGCCGATAACAATATCATAGAGACAGGCGGATTTACAAGTGACACTATTACTTTTGGATCCATTAAAGTATCCAATACAAATCCTGGAACCCAAGATATTTTTATCGCAAAATACGATCCGCAAGGCAATGTGCTATGGGCCAAATCAGCGGGCGGAATTAACAATGACTATAGTATGCATGTTGCCACCGATACACGAAAAGATATAATTATTACAGGCTATTTTGATGGACCCTATATAACTTTTGATACAGTTACATTGTTTAATTCAGGACCGGAGGATATTTTTATTGCCAAATACGATGCCTACGGAAAATTGTTATGGGCTGAATCAGTAGGTGGAAATAAAGTGGATCATGCAAACGGAATAGCTACCGATGCTGACAATAACATTTTAATAACAGGTGAATTTGACAGCGACACCCTTGCCTTTGGAACAGATACTTTATTTAATGGTGATAGCATTCCTTCATGGAATATTTTTATCACTAAATATAATAGTTCTGGCAATGAACTATGGGCTAAATCAAAACATGACGGTTTTGCTAGTAGTATAGCTATTGATGCAAATAATAACATAGAGTTATTGGGTACATTCGGAAGCAAAATCATTTTTGGTACCGATACATTAACTAATTTTGATTTGGGATCAGATATATTTGTTGCCAAATTCGACAGTTCTGGCAACGCACTTTGGGCCAGATCAGCAATTGGGACTGTTTCCCCATTTACATTGCCAAATCTCGAGGACTATGGCGAAAGCATTACCACAGATGCCTCCAGCAATATTATTATAACTGGCAGGTTTGAAAGTTATACTATCCGATTTGGAGTTATCACACTTGTCAACAAAGCTGATTTAGGAGCAATTTATCCGGGCAGTTCTGATATTTTTATTGCCAAGTACGATGCTTCAGGAAATATAATATGGGTAAAAGGAGCAGGCACTTCGGACTGGGATTCAGGAATGGGCGTAACCACTGATTCGGCCAACAATGTTTACGTAACGGGTTATTATAGCCTCTATGCTCTTACTTTCGGAATTGATTCTTTACCAATTACCGGATGTCAGAATATTTTTTTAGTAAAATTTGACAGTCTAGGCAATATAATCTGGGATAAATATGCCGGTAATGGTGGAAATTGTAATTGGGCTTATGGAATTGCCTCAGATAAAAATAATAATATAATAATAACGGGTAGTTTTGGTGTTAGTATTGCTTTTAGTTTAGATACATTGACCGAATCTGATTTGTGGGGTGAAGCTTTTCTTGCAAAACTTGGTACAATCACAAGTATAAATGAAATATATACCACATATGAAAATATCTATATTTTCCCTAACCCTGCAAACGATATTTTAACAATAGAAAACTATTCCTTCCGCAATGATCAAACAATTTATGTTTACAATATCCATGGACAACTACTAATACAGCAACCTTTACGTCAAATAAAGTCTGATATTGATATTTCAGGCTTTGCAAAGGGGATGTATTTTATCAGAGTAAGTTCAGGTGCCGGAATTGCAGTGAATAAATTTGTGAAGGAATAATTAAACCTGCCACAACCAAGATACGAGTTTAAATAAAAAAAGGATAAAGTGAAGTACTTTATCCTTTTGATATATTTTCAATTAATCAATTATTCTTTGGTTTCCCCTTCTGCAGTTTCTTCAGCAGGCTTGTCGGTTAAAGGTTCTTCAACCTTGTCGGCTACTTCAGCTTTTGCAGCTTTTTTCTTAGGGGCCTTTTCTTTTGGTTCGGCAACTTCAGCCTTGTCGGTAGTTTTCTTGGTAGTTGTGCGGCTACGACGGGTTGTTTTCGCTTTCTTATCTTGTTTTTCTGCAAGAAGGTTTTCGTTGTAATCAACTAATTCAATGAAACACATATCGGCATTGTCGCCTTTGCGCATACCTGTTTTCAGGATACGTGTGTAACCTCCGGGGCGCTGTGCAATTTTTGTTGCCACTTCGCGGAACAGTTCCGTTACAGCTTCCTTGCTCTGAAGGTAACCGAACACCACCCTGCGTGAATGTGTTGAATCCACTTTCGAACGGGTAATAAGCGGTTCCACATATGTTCTGAGTGCCTTAGCCTTCGCTATGGTAGTTGTTACCTTTTTCTTTAAAATAAGCGATGCAGCCATGTTTGCAAGCATTGCTTCCCTGTGTGCAGCGGTTCTTCCTAAATGGTTGACTTTTTTTCCGTGTCTCATTTCATTTATTCTTTAATTGAAGTTTTTCAGATTAGTTTATTCAATTAGAACTCCAAACTCCAAACTCCAAACTTTAAACTCAATTAATCTTTATCTAATTTATATTTCTGCAGGTTCATTCCGAAATGCAGGTTCTTTGATTTTACAAGTTCTTCAAGTTCAGCCAGCGATTTCTTTCCGAAATTCCTGAATTTCAGAAGATCGTTTTTATTGAACTGAACCAGGTCGGCAAGTGTTTCAACATCGGCAGCTTTTAAGCAATTCAGTGCCCTTACAGAAAGATCCATATCAACAAGTTTGGTCTTCAGTAACTGGCGCATGTGCAATGATGTTTCATCAAATTCTTCGCTTGATGCTTTTTCCTCGGTATCAAGAGTGATCTTTTCATCTGAAAATAGCATGAAATGATGAATCAGGATTTTTGCTGCTTCTTTCAATGCGTCTTTCGGATTGATGGAACCATCGGTAGCCACTTCAATTACCAGCTTTTCATAATCGGTCTTCTGTTCCACACGGTAATCTTCAACGCTGTATTTCACGTTTTTGATTGGTGTGAAAATAGAATCAATAAAGATAATGCCAAGCGGTGCATTCAATGTTTTGTTTTCTTCAGCAGGAACATAACCTCTTCCTTTGTCAATACTGAATTCCACTGTAAGTTTTACAGAAGGATCCATGTGGCAGAGCACTATTTCAGGATTCAACACCTGGAAACTCGACATGAATTTATTGATATCACCAGCTGTAAAGGTATCCTGACCGGAAATTTTCACTGTAACTTTTTCACTGTTTACAGAATCGATCTGACGTTTAAAACGGATCTGTTTAATGTTCAGAACCATTTCGGTAACATCTTCAACAACACCCTTGATGGTTGAAAATTCATGCTCAACTCCTTCAATTTTTATTGAAGTGATTGCAAAGCCTTCAAGTGAAGAAAGCAGTATTCTCCGGAGAGCATTCCCAACGGTGATGCCGTATCCCGGTTCTAACGGACGGAATTCGAATTTTGCTTTGAATCCATCGGATTCCAGCATGATAACCTTATCGGGTTTCTGAAAAGCTAAAATTGCCATTTATATAGTTTTGTTAGAATTTGTTTACAAATACTGATTATTACTTAGAATACAATTCGACGATAAGCTGTTCTTTAATGTTTTCAGGTATCTGGTCTCTCTGTGGATAACTTGCAAGTTTTCCCGACATGTTTTCCGAATCCCATTCAAGCCATGGATACTGATTCTTTCGTCCGGCCAGTGAATTGGTAATTGTTTCAAGCGATTTCGATTTTTCACGAACACCTATTACATCTCCTACTTTCAGTGTTGACGATGGAACATTCATCACTTTACCATTCACAACAATATGCCTGTGAGATACAAGCTGACGTGCGCCGTCCCTTGTTGGAGCAATGCCTAACCTGTATACAACGTTGTCGAGGCGTGCTTCAATAAGCTGTAAAAGGTTATCACCAGTGATACCTTTTTTATGCGAAGCTTTTTCGAAAAGGTTTGCAAACTGTTTTTCCAGGATACCGTAAGTATATTTTACTTTCTGCTTTTCATTCAGCTGAACACCGTACTCTGATGTTTTCTTTTTCCTTTTGGATTGTCCATGCATTCCGGGAGGATAATTCTTTTTTTCGTAATTTTTATCAGGTCCGTAAATCGGTTCTCTGAACTTTCTTGCTATTCTGGTTTTTGGGCCAATATATCTTGCCATTTTCTATTATTTTTTCTGATAAACAATATGATTATACTCTTCTTCTTTTTGGTGGTCTGCAACCATTATGTGGTAAAGGAGTAATATCCATAATCTCCATTACTTCAATACCTGCACCGTGAAGTGTCCTGATTGCTGATTCTCTTCCAGAACCCGGGCCTTTTACAAAAACCTTGACTTTTCTGAGTCCCATATCATACGCGGTTTTCGCACAATCCTGTGATGCAGTCTGTGCTGCATAAGGAGTATTTTTCTTTGATCCTTTGAATCCCATTTTTCCTGCAGAGGACCATGATATAACCTGTCCGCTATTGTTGGTCAATGAGATTATAATGTTATTAAAAGAGGCAAAAATATGTGCCTGCCCTATCGGATCTACTTTTACAACTTTCTTCCTTGTGACTTTTGTTGTCTTTGCCATAATTAATTTATGATATCAACGATTTAAAAATTTTACTTTTTTATTTGTCATTTACTTCATGTCATTTGCCTTCGGCGCCATTTTAATACCTCTCAATGACAAAGAATGACTTAATGACAATTATCTTTAGCCCTTAGGAGCTTTCTTTTTGTTAGCAACAGTTTTTTTCTTGCCTTTTCTGGTGCGTGCATTATTCTTGGTACGCTGACCTCTTAATGGTAAACCGCTACGGTGACGAATACCCCTGTAGCATCCAATATCCATAAGGCGTTTTATGTTCATCTGAACTTCTGAACGAAGAGAACCCTCAACTTTGAACTTTTCATTAATGATATTACGAATTGCAGTTTGTTCTTCATCGGTCCATTCCTGAACTTTTTTATCAAAATCAATACCTGCTTCGATCAAAATCTTGCGTGCATTGCTTCTTCCAAGTCCATAAATGTAGGTAAGGCCAATTTCTCCTCTTTTGTTTTTAGGTAAGTCGATACCTGATATACGTGCCATGTTTTATATTTGGTTTGTTGTTTGTTGTTCTTTGTTAAAATAAATTATCCCTGTCTCTGTTTGAACTTAGGATTCTTTTTGTTGATCACATAGACCACTCCTTTACGGCGCACAACCTTGCACTCCGGAGTTCTTTTCTTAACTGATGCTTTTACTTTCATTATTTTAAATATTATGTTGACAACAATACTTTGTTTACTTATACCTGAATGTAATCCTGCCTTTTGTTAAATCATAGGGCGACATTTCAATTTTAACTTTATCACCCGGCAGAATTTTAATATAATGCATTCTCATTTTTCCTGAAATATGGGCAATTATCACGTGACCGTTTTCAAGCTCTACGCGGAACATTGCATTTCCGAGAGATTCGACAACAGTACCGTCTTGTTCAATTGATAATTGTTTAGCCATACTATATTTATTGTTTACTTAATATCTCTTCAATTTCATCAAATGATGATAATATATCCGCCTTGTTCTTTCTCACTGCAATTGTATGCTCAAAATGTGCAGAGGGCATTCTGTCGGCAGTGCGGATTGTCCATCCATCCGATTCCTGAACGATCTGGTATTTTCCCATATTAATCATGGGTTCTATTGCTATTACCAGCCCTTCATTCAACTTTATGCCGCTTCCCCTTTTCCCGTAGTTCATGACTTCCGGTTTTTCGTGAAGGTTTCTTCCTACACCATGTCCGACCAAATCCCTCACTACTGAATATCCCAAACTTTCCACATGATTCTGAATCTCAAATCCGATATCACCAATCCTTTTTCCTGAAACGGCCTGACCGATTCCAAGATATAAAGATTCCTTTGTGGCTTTCATCAATGCAAGAACTTCAGGTTTCACATCACCAACCGCGAAAGTATAAGCTGAATCACCATAAAAACCATCTTTCAGCGTACCGCAATCTACTGAAACTATATCGCCATCTTTCAATTCCCGTTTCCCCGGAAAACCATGTACAACCTGTTCATTGATTGATATACACAATGTGAACGGAAATCCACGATACCCCTTAAAAGCAGGTACAGCTTTATGATCCCTTATATATTCTTCGGCCAGCTTGTCAAGCTCAATGGTTTTAATACCAGGCCTGATTTGCCTTGCAACCTCGGCTAAAGTTTTTCCAACAAGTAAAGAACTCTTTCTTATTTTCTCAATTTCTTCGTCTGTCTTATAATAAATCATCTGACAAACTTTACTAACTAGCCATACTCGTTGATGAGCGGCCTTTGATTCTGCCTGATTTCATCAAGCCGTCGTAGTGGCGCATCAATAAATGACTTTCAATTTGCTGCAATGTATCAAGAACAACACCTACTAAAATCAGCAGTGAAGTTCCACCATAGAACTGCGCAAACTGACTGTTGACTCCCATCAGCCTAACAAAAGCGGGCATAATAGCCACCAGTGCAAGAAAGAGAGATCCAGGCAGGGTAATTCTCGACATTACATTATCTATAAAATCAGCCGTCTTTTTTCCCGGTTTTACACCCGGAATAAAACCGCCATTCTTTTTCATATCATCTGCCATCTGGTTCGGATTGACAGTAATTGCTGTATAAAAATATGTAAATACAACAATTAATAAAGCAAATGTAAAATTATACCAGAAACCGTTAAAATCGGCAAATGTCGCTGCTATCCCTGACATTGTTTCAGAACTTGAAAACCCTGCCAATGTTAGGGGAAGGAACATAATTGCCTGGGCAAAAATGATTGGCATTACACCAGCCGCATTAACCTTTAAAGGAATATACTGCCTTACACCACCGTATTGTTTATTACCAACTATACGCTTCGCAAACTGAACGGGGATTTTTCGAGTCCCCTGAACCAGCAAGATACACAAAAGGATTACCATTATCAGCACAACAAGCTCAACCATAAATATTACCAGTCCACCGCCCTGTTCTTCCATTCTTGAGAAAAATTCACCAAATAAAGCGAAAGGCAACCTGGCCATGATTCCTACCATGATAATTAAAGAAATACCATTTCCAATTCCTTTATCTGTAATTCTTTCACCCAGCCACATGATAAACATTGTACCAGCGGTAAGAATGATAATTGATGAAACCCAGAAGAATGTAGTGGGACTTGTTATTGCAGGATCAAAAGGAGCGATAGCTTCATTTGGCAACTGAGAAATAACATTTCCTAAATATGCAGGAGCCTGACCTGCAGTAATAATAACCGTAAGGTATCTGGTAATCTGATTAAGTTTCTTCCTTCCGCTTTCGCCTTCCTTCTGTAATTTCTGGAAGTAAGGAATAGCCATTCCCAACAACTGCACAACAATTGAAGCAGAAATATAAGGCATGATTCCCAATGCAAAAATAGATGCATGAGAAAATGCACCGCCTGAAAACATGTTCAATAAACCAAGTAACCCATCTTTGGTCTGCCCTTGCAGAGCGCCAAGCATGGTTGGATCAATACCAGGTAGAACCACATATGCACCAAGTCGGTAAATAAGAATAAAACCGATGGTATTGATGATCCTTATCCGAAGGTCTTCAATCTTGTAAATATTTCTTATTGTCTGAATGAACCTTTTCATTAATCATTAAATTTTAGTTGCGGTACCACCATTTGCTTCAATTGCCTTTATGGCTCCTGCTGAGAAAGCATGTGCCTTCACTTCGAGTTTTGCCTTGAGTTCTCCTCTGGCAAGAATTTTTATCCGGTCATTTTTAGCCGTAAAACCGTTTGCTTTGAGCACATCAGGATCGATAACTGTAATACCTTTTGAATCGACAAGATTCTGAAGTACTTCAATGTTAATACCTCTGTATTCTACGCGGTTAAAATTCGTAAATCCGAATTTTGGAAGTCGTCTGTGCAAAGGCATCTGACCACCTTCAAAACCACTTTTTGATGAATAACCAGAACGTGACTTTGCACCTTTATGGCCTCTTGTAGAAGTTCCACCTCTGCCAGAGCCCTGGCCTCTGCCTATTCTTTTCCTGTTCTTGGTTGAACCTTCTGCCGGTTTCAGATTTGATAAATCCATAGTATCTTATTCTTAAACTTTTAATATTATTGAACTTCTTCAACAGTTAGCAGATGCAAAATTTTGCGAACCATACCTTCAATCTGAGGAGTGGCTTCCACTTCAACTGTCTGATGCATTTTTCTGATGCCTAATGCGCGTAACGTTCTTTTCTGACGTTCCGGGCGATCAATAGCACTTTTTACTTGTTTAATTCTGATTTTCTTCATCTTCAGAAATATTATAAACTGTTTAATTATCCGTTAAAAACTTTTTCCATGCTAATTCCTCTTAGCTGAGCAACAGTATAAGGATCCTTCATCTTCACAAGAGCATCAATCGTTGCTTTTACCACACTGTGAGGATTAGATGAACCTTTTGATTTAGCAAGCACGTCTCTTACTCCTACGCTTTCCAGTACAGCACGCATAGCACCACCGGCAATAACACCAGTTCCCTGAGCAGCTGGTTTTAGAAACACAAGGGCTCCGCTATATTTTCCTTCCTGTTCGTGAGGAACAGTACCATTGAATACCGGTACACGGATCAAGTTCTTTTTTGCATCATCAATTCCTTTGGCAATAGCAGTAGTTACTTCCTTGGCTTTTCCAAGACCATAACCTACAACACCATTTTCATTGCCAACAACCACGATAGCTGAAAAGCTGAAGGTTCTACCACCTTTGGTGACTTTGGTTACCCTCTGTATGCTAACAAGTTTATCTTTAAACTCGATTTCGCTTGATTTTACTCTTTTTATGTTTACGTTTGGCATATCAATTAGAATTTAAGGCCTCCTTCCCTGGCAGCTTCTGCCAGAGATTTTACTCTACCGTGATACAAATAACCATTTCTGTCGAATACAACTGAGTTGATTCCGGCTTCGATTGCTCTTTCTGCGATTAACTTTCCGATAATCTTTGCTTGTTCAATTTTCGGAACTTTCTTATCAATAACTCCTTTAGTTCTTGATGAAGCAGAAAGTAATGTCTTTCCTGAAAGATCGTCTATGATTTGCGCATAGATCTCTTTATTGCTTCTGAAAACAGTCAAACGAGGCATCTCGGCAGTTCCTTTAACCACCTTACGGATCCTCATTTTGATCCTCTTCCTTCTGAAGTCTTTCGTAATAGTCATTCTACTAGAATTTATATGTTTATGAATTATTTTGCTGCTGCTGATTTACCTGCTTTTCTCCTTAGTACTTCGCCTTCGAATTTAATACCTTTTCCTTTGTACGGTTCAGGTTTTCTAAGTGAGCGAATTTTGGCAGCAACCTGTCCTATCAATTGTTTGTCAATCGATTCAAGAACAATAGTTGGAGTCTTGCCTCTTTCTGCTGTTGTCTGAACTTTAATTTCAGTTGGCAATTCAAGAACAATATTGTGGGAATATCCAAGTGAAAGTTCAAGTAGCTGGCCAGCATTGGTTGCTTTGTAACCAACACCAATAAGTTCCTGAACAATTTTATATCCGGTTGATACACCAATAACCATATTGTTCAGCAGGGAACGGTATAGGCCATGTAAAGCCTTATGCCTTTTCTGCTCAGTACTTCTTGTAAGTACAATATTGTTGTCTTCAACTTCCACCTTGATTGCAGAATCCATTGCCTGTTTCAGTTCGCCAAGTGGACCTTTTACAGATACAACATTTTTGTCTGAGACATTGATTGTAACACCTTTTGGCAATGATATTGGTAATTTACCTATTCGTGACATTAATTTTCCTCCCTCTGTTTAACTTATATAACAAAGAACTTCTCCGCCAACTTTCAACTTCTTGGCTTCTTTATCAGTCATGACGCCATGAGAAGTAGATAATATGGCAATACCAAGGCCGTTCATAACTCTTGGCAGTTTTTCAGAACCTGCATATTTTCTGAGTCCAGGTTTGCTGATTCTTTCCAGGGTAGTAATAGCTGGTATTTTTGTTACAGGATGATATTTCAGTGCTATTTTAATATTTCCCGGAATATTATCGTCTTCAAATTTAAAATTCAATATATAACCTTTTTCAAAAAGAATTTTGGTTATTTCCTTCTTAAGGTTTGATGCAGGAATCTCAACTATCCTGTGATTTGCCATTACGGCATTCCTTATTCTTGTCAGATAATCTGCAATGGGATCGGTAATCATTCTTTGTTGTTTTTATATGATTATTACTTTTTTACCAACTTGCTTTTGTTACTCCAGGTATCAGACCTGCTAATGCCATTTCCCTGAAATTTATACGGGAGATTCCAAACTGGCGCATGTAGCCTTTTGGTCTGCCGGTAAGTTTGCATCTGTTGTGTAAACGAACAGGTGATGCATTCTTTGGTAGTTTCTGTAAAGCTGTATAGTCGCCTGCTGCTTTCAGTGCTGCTCTTTTAGCTGCATATTTATCAACAAGCTTTTGTCTTTTTACTTCTCTTGCTTTTACTGATTCTTTTGCCATATATCAAATATTATTTCTGATTTTTAAAAGGTAAACCAAATTCTTTAAGGAGAGCCAAAGCTTCTTTGTCATTCTTTGCAGAAGTAACAAAAGTGATGTCTACACCCATTATTTTAGCGATTTTATCGATATTAATTTCCGGGAAAATTATCTGTTCGGAAACACCAAGAGTGTAGTTTCCTTTTCCATCGAAACCTTTATCATTGATTCCTCTGAAATCTCGTATACGAGGCAATGCTACAGAAATAAGTCTGTCAAGGAATTCATACATTTTAATTCCCCTCAGTGTAACGCGCACACCAATTGCCATCCCTTTTCTGAGTTTAAAGTTCGAAATGTCCTTCTTTGATTTAGTTGGAACAGCTTTCTGTCCAGAAATCATTGTCATTTCATTTATAGAAACATCCAAAAGTTTTTTATCTGCAATAGCTGAACCCATTCCCTGATTGATACAAATTTTCTTCAATACAGGTACTTGCATCTGATTTGCAAACTGGAACTGTTTCATTAAAGCCGGAACGACTTCATCATGATATTTGGCTCTTAACCTGGGTTTATAATCCATTATTTAATTACCTCCCCTGACTTTTTTGAATAACGTACAATTTTTCCTTTATCATCAGATTTCCTGCCCACGCGAGCCGGTTTTCCTGAATTATCAATAAGCATTAAATTGGAAATATGAATCGGAGCTTCCATTTTAACAATACCGCCTTTGGTATTTTTAGCATTTGGCTTGGTGCTTTTCGAAACCATATTGATTCCTTCTACAATAGCTTTATATTTGTCCACAAGAACCTTCAGCACTTTGCCTTCCTGTCCTTTGGAATCTCCGGCTATCACTTTAACCATGTCGCCTTTTTTAATTTTTGATTTTTCCATATCAATATATGATTAAAGCACTTCGGGTGCAAGTGAAACAATCTTCATGAACTGTTTTTCCCTGAGCTCTCTTGCTACCGGTCCAAATATACGGGTACCCCGTAATTCTTCGGTTGGGGTTAGCAGAACAACTGCATTGTCGTCGAAGCGGATATAAGATCCGTCAGCACGCCTGATTTCCTTATGTGTCCTGACCACTACAGCCTTAGTAACAGTTCCTTTTTTAATATTACCGGAAGGTATTGCATCCTTAACAGTGACTACTATTTTATCACCAACAGAGGCATACCTCTTTTTAGTGCCGCCTAACACACGGATGCAAAGAACTTCTTTTGCACCACTGTTATCGGCTACTGTTAATCTTGATTCCTGTTGTATCATAATTATTTAGCTCTTTCGATGATTTCTACTAATCTCCAGCATTTATTCTTGCTCAACGGACGAGTTTCAGTAATACGCACAGTATCACCAATGTTACAGTCGTTCTTTTCGTCGTGAGCCATGAATGTTGAAGTTTTTTTCACAAACTTTCCGTATTTGGGATGCTTGATCTTTCGTTCAACTTCTACAACAATTGACTTACTCATCTTGTTGCTAACAACCAAGCCGACTTTTTCTTTTCTTAATTTTCTTACTTCCATTTTTAAGAAATATTACTTTTTAGAATCTTCTTTTTCTTTTATAATCCTGGCCCTTAATTCGGTCTCGAGTCTGGCCACAGTTTTCTTATAAGCAGCTATCTTCATTGGATTTTCCAGTGGTGATACCGCATGGTTAAATTTCAGTTTTAACAACTGTTTCTTTTCTTCTTCAAGTCTTTCATGCACTTCAGGCGTTGAAAGTTCTCTGATTACTGATTGTTTCATTTTTGCTTATATTGTTTCTTCAACGTAATCTCTTCTTGTAATGAACTTCATGGCAATTGGAAGTTTTTGAGCAGCTAGGCGTAACGCTTCTTTTGCAACTGCAAAAGATACACCTTCTGCTTCAAATAAGATTCTACCAGGAGTGACACGCGCCACAAAATATTCGGGAGCACCTTTTCCTTTACCCATACGAACTTCAGCAGGTTTTTTGGTAACAGGTTTATCCGGAAATATTCTGATCCAAATCTGTCCTTCACGCTTCATGTAACGTGTAACAGCCTGACGAGCTGCTTCTATCTGGCGACCGGTAATCCAGCATTCCTCCATAGCTTTGATTCCAAATGAACCGAATGCAAGCTGACTGCCTCTTTTGGCATTCCCTTTCATCTTGCCTTTCTGCATTTTCCGGTATTTTGTTTTCTTCGGTTGTAACATTGTGTTCTATTTAAAAATTCTGATTATCTGAATCTGTATTATTTTCTTTTTTTGCTCTTGCCGAATTTTGGTCCGGTTACACTTGGCTTCATCGTATTGGTTGTTCCAATAACAGGAGAAAGGTCTCTTTTTCCAAAAATTTCGCCTTTACAAATCCACACTTTGATTCCAATTCTTCCATAAGTTGTGTGGGCTTCAGCAGTAGCATAATCAATATCAGCTCTGAGTGTATGCAAAGGAGTTCTTCCTTCCTTATACGATTCACACCTTGCCATTTCAGCTCCGGCCAGTCGTCCAGAAATACCAATTTTAATACCTTCGGCACCCATTCTCATGGTAGATGCAATTGCAGTTTTTATAGCGCGACGAAATGAAATACGTCCTTCTATCTGCTTTGCAACTGTAGATGCAACAATTACAGCATCAGTTTCAGGTCTTTTGATTTCAGAGATATTGATCTGAACTTCTTTACCCGTAAGCTTTTTTAATTCTTCTTTCAGTTTATCAACTTCCTGGCCACCTTTTCCAATTATAATACCAGGTCTAGCAGTATTAATAGTAACTGTTACGAGTTTTAATGTACGTTCAATGATAATCTTTGAAATACCAGCTTTTGATAATCGAGCATTCAGGTATTTTCTGATTTTATCATCCTCAATCAATTTGGTTGAATAATCTCTTCCACCATACCAGTTAGAATCCCATCCTTTAATAATTCCTAACCGTAGTCCTATTGGATTTGCTTTCTGTCCCATTTATAATTGATTAAATAGTTTTAGTTTTTTTTGTAGACTTTTTCTTTGTTTCTTTTACTTCAACTTCAGCCTTTACAACCGGTTGCTCGAGAACTGCTTCTTCAGCTGTTTTACGGCTGTCAACTATCAGAGTAACATGGTTAGAACGCTTTTTTACTCTATGGGCACGGCCCTGAGGTGCAGGTAGAATTCTTTTCAGTATTCTGCCAGAATCAACACTGATTTCCTTTATATAAAGATTGCTGTCTTCAATTCTTACACCTTCATTTTTATTCTGCCAGTTTGCAATAGCAGAAAGAAGTAATTTGTGAAGTTTATTAGATGCATCTTTTGAGCTGAACTTTAACATGTGAAGAGCGCGGTCAACATTGACACCTCTTACCAGGTCAGCAACCAGTCTCATTTTGCGCGGAGAAGTAGGGCAATTGTTTAGCTTGGCAATGTAAATTTTCTTTTTTGCCTCTTTAACTTCTTCAGCTTTATTACGTTTTCTGACTCCCATTTCTTAGTAATTTTTCAATTATTTATTCTTATTTCCTGCGTGGCCTCTAAATATCCTTGTAGGTGCAAATTCTCCAAGTTTATGTCCAACCATGTTTTCGGTTACATAAACAGGGATAAATTTATTGCCGTTGTGAACAGCTATTGTCTGTCCTACAAAATCAGGAGATATCATTGAACCTCTAGACCATGTTTTGATCACACTTTTCTTTTTTGAATCAACATTAGTCTGGACTTTTTTCTCCAGTTTAACGTTGATATAAGGACCTTTTTTTAATGAGCGGCTCATAGTATATTTTTATTTCTTTCTTCTTTCAACAATATATTTACTTGATTGTTTCTTAGGAGCACGGGTTTTGTATCCCTTAGCCGGCATACCTTTACGTGAACGTGGATGTCCACCGGAAGCCCTACCTTCACCTCCACCCATTGGGTGATCGACTGGGTTCATAACAACTGCTCTGGTACGAGGTCTTCTGCCTAACCATCTGCTGCGACCAGCTTTACCTGATTTTTCCAGGCTATGATCGATATTAGAAACCATTCCTATTGTTGCCTTGCAAGTAATAAGCACCATTCTTATTTCGCCAGAAGGCATTTTAAGATTTGCATATTTACCATCACGTGATAATAGCTGCGCATATGATCCGGCACTGCGGGCGAAATTTGCACCCTGCCCTGGTCTCAGTTCGATATTATGAATTACAGTTCCCAGTGGAATCTCACCAATAAAAAGTGTATTACCAATTTCAGGAGCAATCCCTTTTCCGGATAATATCTTTTGTCCGACCTTTAAACCATGAGGAGCTACAATATATCTTTTTTCTCCGTCAGCGTAAACTACAAGAGCAATTCTTGATGTGCGGTTTGGATCGTATTCTATTGTTTTAACAGTAGCAGGAATAGTATCCTTATCTCTTTTAAAATCAATGATACGATACTTTTGTTTGTGGCCACCACCCATATAGCGCATGGTCATTTTTCCAGTATTGTTTCGTCCTCCACTCCTCTTCATTGGAGCAAGCAGGCTTTTTTCAGGTTCCCTAGTTGTGATATCAGTGTTATCACTAACTACTTTGAAACGCTGTCCTGGTGTTGTCGGTTTTAACTTCTTTAAGCCCATCTATTTAAATATTGCTATAAAAATCAATTGTTTGTCCTTCACCTAATGTTACGATTGCTTTTTTGAAAGCATCAGTTCTGCCTTGAACATAACCTTTTTTTGTGTAACGAGATTTTGATTTACCGGCATAACGTATAGTGTTTACTGCTGTAACCGAAACTCCATACATTTGTTCAACTGCTTTTTTAATCTGGATCTTGTTAGCATCTTTTGCTACAATAAATCCATATTGATGCAATTTCTCACTTATGCCTGTCATCTTTTCTGTGATAACCGGTTTTATTAAAATGTCCATTTTTCCTATATTTCTTTTGTATTACTTACCAATCAAGACTCTCAGAATATTTGCCTGAAAATCACTCAGATACAGAAAACAACTTTTCAATTTCCTTCAGAGAACTTTCAACGAAGAGTAGATTGTTGGCGTTTAAAATATCATAAGTGTTTAAATTTGAAGTTGTTATAACTTTAGTCTTCTTCAAATTTCGGGACGACAAATATACATTTTTATTTGATTCTGAAAGCACTAATAATGTTTTTTTGTCAGCAAGATTAAAATTACCCAATAATTCCGTGTAATTCTTTGTCTTTGGTTCTTCAAAGATGAAATCTTCCAGAATGACAATATTATTATCTTTTGCTTTATATGTCAAAGCTGATAATCGTGCAAGTTTTTTAAGTTTCTTGTTCAGCTTAAACTCATAATCGCGGGGACGTGGACCAAAAGCACGGCCACCACCTTTAAACAAAGGGCTATTGATATCGCCTGACCTGGCACCACCAGTACCTTTTTGTCTCTTCAGCTTTTTAGTACTTCCAGAAACTTCAGATCTGTCCTTTGATTTATGAGTGCCTTGTCTTTTATTCGCCATGTGCTGCTTGACATCAAGGTAAATAGCGTGATCGTTAGGTTCAATTGCAAAAATCGAATCCGACAGAACTACCTTTTTAGCAGTTTTAGCGCCTTTTACGTTATAAACTTCTATTTCCATTTTCAATGATTATATAAATCTTTCTATCAATACATAAGAACCTTTAGGACCAGCTACGGAACCTTTGACAATAATAAGGTTTTTCTCCTTTACTATTTTCAATATCTGCAGGTTGATCATTTTCACTCTGTCTCCTCCCATACGGCCAGCCATTCTTGTTCCAGGGAAAACCCTAGATGGCCATGATGATGCACCCACTGAACCAGGAGCTCTTAAACGGTCATGCTGGCCATGTGTTTTATCACCAACACCACTGAAACCGTGGCGAGTAACAACGCCCTGAAAACCTTTACCTTTTGAAATTCCAACAACATCAACATATTCACCTTCAATAAAAATATCTGTAGTCAGAATTTCACCAAAAGTTTTTCTGTGTCCTTCTTCAAACCTTGTAAACTCTACGATTTTTTTCTTAGGAGCACTATTTGCTTTAGCAAAATGACCTTTTGCTGCTTTATTCGTTTGCTTTTCTTTCTTATCATCAAAAGCCAACTGGATAGACTCGTAACCTTCCTTTTCCAGCGTTCTGACCTGGGTGATAACACAAGGACCAGCTTCAATTACAGTGCATGGCATATTTTTACCAGAGGCATCATAAATGCTAGTCATCCCGATTTTTTTTCCTATTAGTCCTGACATTTTTTACTTAATTTTAAATGCTATATAATAATACACTAAAATACTTAGATGCAATTTTATCAAACTTTGATTTCAACTTCAACACCACTTGGAAGTTCCAGTTTCATCAGGGCATCCACGGTTTTTGAAGTGGTGCTGTAAATATCAAGCAATCGCCTGTATGAACATAACTGAAACTGTTCGCGTGATTTCTTGTTCACAAATGTTGATCTTAAAACTGTAAATATCCTTTTGTTTGTAGGTAAAGGGATTGGCCCGCTTACCACCGCACCTGTCGATTTAACAGTTTTCACGATCTTCTCGGCTGATTTATCCACGAGATTGTAATCGTAAGATTTTAATTTGATTCTGATTTTCTGGCTCACTTTATATAAGTTTTAAGTAATTACTTTTCATAATTTAAAACGATACCCCGTAATTTATATAACACTTCACCCATAATATTTCTCGGCGTTTCAGCATAATGCGAAAACTCAAGAGTTGATGTCGCCCTTCCAGATGTAAATGTCCTTAAATCGGTAACATAACCAAACATTTCTGCAAGCGGAACTTTAACTTTTATTACAGCCATTCCGATTCGAGAAATAACATTTTCAGTATTTCCCCTGCGGCGATTGAGATCACTTAATACATCACCCATGTATTCTTCGGGTGTAACAACTTCCAATTTCATTATAGGTTCAAGCAAGATAGTCTTTGATTTCCTGCAGGCTTCGCGGAATGCAAGTCTGGCAGCAATTTCAAATGACAAAGCATCGGAATCAACTGCATGATAAGAACCATCGAGCAATCTGACTTTCAAACCATCAAGAGGGAATCCCGCAAGTATACCATTTGACATGGCTGCCTTAAATCCTTTTTCAACAGCATGAATATATTCTTTAGGAATATTTCCACCTTTTACTTCATCAATAAACTGAAGACCTCTAATATCTTTATCGGCAGGAGAAATTATAAAATCAATATCGGCAAACTTACCTTTTCCACCGCTTTGCTTTTTATAAACTTCTCTATGACGAACTTCTTCTGTAATAGCTTCCTTATAAGCAACCTGTGGTTTTCCTTCGTTGCATTCCACACCAAATTCTCTTCTGAGCCTGTCCATAAGGATTTCCAGGTGAAGTTCACCCATTCCGCTTATTACTGTTTGAGCAGTATCTTCATCAATTACTACACGGAAAGTAGGATCTTCTTCTGCAAGTTTATGTAATGCATTCGCAAGTTTGTCAATATCAGCCTGTGTTTTAGGCTCAACAGCAACTCCAATAACAGGTTCCGGGAATGTCATAGATTCCAGAACTATCGGGTGCTTTTCATCACAAAGTGTATCACCTGTTCTAATTTCTTTAAATCCAACTGCTGCACCAATATCACCAGCTTCAATTTCTTCAAGCGGATTCTGTTTATTTGCGTGCATCTGAACAATACGTGCAATTCTCTCTTTCTTTCCTGTAGTTGAATTTAAAATCATTGACCCTGCCTTCAATTTTCCGGAATAAACACGGAAAAAAGCAATACGGCCAACATAAGGATCGGTAGCTATTTTGAATGCTAATGCGCTGAAATGATCATTCACATCAGGATGTCGTAACTCATCTTTTTCAGTAAACGGATTCACACCTTTTACTGATTCAATATCTAAAGGGCATGGAAGGTATGCAGTAATACTGTTAAGCAAAAGCTGAACACCTTTGTTTTTAAATGACGACCCACAAATGACAGGAGTTATTCTGCCACTTATAGTTGCTTTTCTAATCTCAGCATTAATTTCTTCTTCAGAAAGTGAATCCTGATCTTTCATAAATTTTTCAAGAAGATCATCTCTTTCTTCAGCAGCACCTTCAATCAGTTTATATCTGTATTCTTTAACTGTTTCTTTTAAATCTTCAGGGATAGGTATTTCAAAATAGGTCATACCTTGATTATTCTCATCCCAGGCAAAAGCTTTATTTTTAACAAGATCAACGATTCCGGAAAATGTTTCTTCACTACCAATCGGTATCTGAAGAGGTACAGGATTTGCACCAAGCCGTTCTTTAATCTGGTTTACTACACTAAAAAAATCAGCCCCGGGCCTATCCATTTTATTAATGTAGCTGATCCGCGGTACATTATATTTATTCGCCTGACGCCATACGGTTTCTGATTGTGGCTGAACTCCGCCAACAGCACAAAAAAGAGCAACAGCGCCATCGAGGACTCTGAGCGACCGCTCTACCTCTACAGTAAAATCAACATGTCCTGGCGTATCAATAATGTTGATCTTGTATTGTTCATTATTATAATCCCAGTTGCAAGTTGTGGCAGCAGCGGTAATGGTGATTCCCCGCTCCTGCTCCTGCACCATCCAGTCCATGGTGGCAGTGCCGTCGTCAACATCACCAATTCTGCGGTTGACACCAGAATAATACAATATACGCTCAGTTGTTGTGGTTTTACCCGCATCAATGTGAGCCATAATGCCAATGTTTCTTGTATATGTTAAATTCCGAGACATTATTATATTGTATTCTTGCTTTCTGTTTTAAAATCTAAAATGTGAGAAAGCTTTATTTGCTTCAGCCATACGATGTGTGTCTTCTTTTCTTTTGAAAGCTCCACCTTCTTCTTTAAATGCTGACATAATTTCGCCTGCAAGTTTCTGGCTCATGGATTTCTCATTACGTTTGCGCGCATAAGTTATCAGCGCTTTAATTCCGTAAGAGATTTTTCTTTCGGGCCTGATTTCTGAAGGAATCTGGAAAGTTGCTCCACCAATTCTGCGGCTTCTTACTTCTACCTGGGGAGTAACATTCACGAGTGCTTTCTTCCAAACTTCAAGACCTGGTTCATTTATTTTCTGTGTAACAATATCAATTGCTTCATAGAAAACCTTATAAGCACCATTTTTCTTGCCCTGCAACATCAGGTTGTTTACAAACCTTGTAACCAAAGCGTCGTTAAACTTTGGATCCGGCAGATAAATTTTCTTTTTTGGTTTAGATTTCCTCATTTTCTATATGATGATTTATCAAAATTCTCTATAATTATTTTCCAGCTTTTACTTTAGGTCGCTTGGTCCCATATTTTGATCTGCGCTGGTTGCGACCATCAACACCTGATGTATCAAGCGCACCACGGATGATATGATACCTTACCCCTGGCAAATCCTTTACCCTGCCGCCTCTGATCATCACAATAGAGTGCTCCTGCAGATTGTGGCCTTCACCCGGAATGTAAGCATTTACTTCCTTTCCTGTTTTTGTTAACCTTACCCTTGCAACTTTTCTCATTGCAGAGTTTGGTTTTTTAGGAGTGGTCGTATACACCCTGACACATACACCGCGCTTCTGCGGACATGAATCAAGTGCGGGTGATTTGCTCTTTTCCTTGATTTTACTGCGTCCTTTACGAACTAACTGTTGTATTGTTGGCATAATATAAATAGTTTGTTAACTGCTTATAAACTAAAAACCCACTGAATTTGGGGAGTGCAAAGGTAAAAGTTTATTTCATAAAACCAATAGGTTAAACGAAATATTTATCATTTTTTTTAAATTCCTTCTATTTCTTTACTTCTTACCTTTAATATTAATTGTTTTTCAACGGATTAAAACAATATTTTTTTTGAGAGGATTTGACGGCTGCAAAAGTAATTTTTTATTTTTAACAGAAAAAATATTTTTTAGATTTTTTTTATTCTAAAAAAATTACCACATTTTTAATCGTTTTGAGAATTTTTATTCAATTAACAAAATTTATAAAATTCTTTAGTACTACATTTAAAATTAGTTATACTTTTGTAACCTTTATCAAAACATAATATTTATGAACAGTAATCATTCGGAAGAAATAGCAGACCATATCTTTTCGTTAAAACATTTGATTTATAAAGTCTTTGGTAAGCCATTTCACTTTGATTTAGAAATTTCACCATTGGCTATATATATAATGCATCTGCTAAAAAGTAAGGAACCATTATCCATGACCCAGATAAGCACAGCTCTTGGTATGCCTAAACCAAATATCACTGTTTTGGCAGATAAGCTTATTGAAAAAAAATTTGCAGAAAGACTTCAAGATAATCACGATCGAAGAATAGTGATGATAGCACTTACAAAAAAAGGATACGACTTTCTGGAATATATACATTCAACCTATCAGGAGCAAATAAAGAAAAAACTGGAAATACTACCTGAAAAGGAAATGGAGCAATTTGCTGATGCGCTTCTGGTAGTCCGAAACACATTAACAACATTAAAATCATTAGAATAATAATATTCAATACTTATAAAAGAATAGAAATGGAAAAGCAAACTGATTCAGCAAAACCTAAACGTAAAAAATTTGGAGTATATATTCCATTGACAATTGTTGTGATAATTGTACTGGCTTTTGGTTGGCACTGGTATAAGAATTACATGAAATATATATCAACAGATGACGCATACATTGAATCTGATAATGTTTCGGTAAGCGCAAAAATTCTTGGTCGAATAGCCAATGAATATGTTGATGAAGGTGACAGTGTAAAGAAAGGTATGCTGCTTGCTGATCTTGACAGCAATGATCTTCTTGCGCAAAAATTTCAGGCACTGGCATTGAAAGAGCAGGCTATTTCAACGAAAGCACAGACTGAAGCCACATACAAATACGACCAGGAAAGTATTAAAGTGCAGGAAATAGCGCAAGAAAAAGCACAGGAAGATTTTGACCGTTCAAAGACTCAATACGATGGTAACGTAATAACGAAAGAAGCTTATGACCATGCTAAAAAAACGTTGGAATCAGCAAAAGCTGCTTATATTGCTGCACAAACGGCACTCACAGTCTCCAAAGCAAAAATAGCAAGTGCTGAAGCAGCGATCAATTCAGCCGAAGCACAGGTTGCACTTATAGAAACACAATTAAAAAACACCAGGCTTTATGCACCAATGGACGGTGTTGTAGCAAAACGATGGCTAATGCAGGGTGATGTTATTTCAGCAAGCCAGTCAATATTTACCATTACGAACAATAAAAAGTTCTGGATTGTTGTATACCTTGAAGAAACACAGATTGCAAAGGTTCATGAAGGACAAAACGTACAGTTTACTGTTGATGCATATTCAGATGTCACATTCACTGGAAAAATATTCAGCATTGGATCAAACACAGCATCGAAGTTTTCTTTGATTCCACCCAACAATGCTTCCGGGAATTTCACCAAAGTTACACAGCGTGTACCAATCAAAATCTCCATTGATGCTGCTGAAGATGGTTCAGCCATTGGCTCTTATCATTTTCTTGCAGGTATGTCGGCCGAAGTAAAGATCATTAAGTAAAAGTATAAGAACAGAATGCGCAGAACAACGCTTTTACACAAGGTCAGGAAATCAATACGAAAAAGGGATTCATCATGGCATCCGAAAAGTGAGAGCTATAAATGGTGGCTGCTTGCAACAGTAATGGTTGGCACATTTATGGCCGTACTTGATGCAACGATTGTAAATGTCGGGCTTCCAAAAATCATGGCTTCATTCGGCATTGGCATAGATAAAGCTGAATGGATCATCACTGCCTATATGCTTGCTATGGCGGTAATGCTGCCTACTTCGGGATGGCTGGCCGATAAATTTGGCTATAAAAGAATGTATTTTATAGGTCTGTTCCTTTTCACTTTCGGATCATTTTTATGCGGAGCTTCCAACGATGAAAACATGCTGATCCTCTCGAGAGTCATTCAAGGGCTAGGTGCCGGGGCAATTCAGCCGCTTGGCATGGCAATAATTTCCCGTGAATTTCCACCAAATCAAAGAGGAGTGGCTTTGGGATTCTGGGCTATTGCAGCAGCAGCATCTGTTTCGTTTGGACCATTGATAGGCGGTTATCTTGTAGACAATTTCAACTGGCAGCTTATATTTGATGTAAATATTCCAATAGGTATTATAGGAATGCTTGCCACAGTAGTAATTCAGCAGGAATACAAAAATTTAAAACTAAGGAAATTCGATTACCCCGGATTTATTTCCATAGTAATTTTTCTACCAATCACATTGTATGCATTATCGGAAGGTAATGCAGCAACAAACTCTCAGGGATGGTCAGCACCTTATATATTAATATGCTTTGCAATTGCAATTATTGCGCTGGCCGTTTTTATAACAGCTGAATTTACTGTTAAGGAGCCACTGATAGACCTGCGATTGCTGAATAACCGCAACTTCGGCATCAGCAATTTAATTATCTTTATTTTTGGAATGGGTATGTTTGGGAGCACCTTCCTGTTACCAATATACCTTCAGAACACGCTCAGCTATACTGCAGTTCAATCAGGTTCTGTTTTTCTCCCGGTAGGTATTCTCCAGGGAATAATGTCGCCACTTGCTGGCAAGGCAGCCGACCGAATGAACCCAAAAATCCCGATTTTGGTAGGAATCAGCCTGCTCTCAATAAGTTTTTTCCTTAATTCCTCATTATCGTTCCTTACTGAAAACCATTATATAATGATTTCATTGTACTTAAGAGGATTTGCAATGGGACTAATGTTCACTCCAATCACGGCGCTCTCACTACTGCAGATTCCCCGTGAAAAAATGGCGCAGGCATCAGGAATTACAAATACAATCAGGCAGCTTGGCGGAAGTTTTGGTGTTGCCATTCTCGCAACTATGCTCACCTCGCGCATCAATTATCATTCGCAGATGTACAACCAGGCTATAGAACCTAATGCACCAGCATACAAAAGTTATGTAATGCGTTCTACATTTTCAAATATGCATAACCTTGGAAGCAGCAGAATTGATGCTATGAAACAGGGACAATATACTTTAATTGCCAATGTTAGTAAACAAGCCTATATTGAAGGTATTGATGATGATTTTCTTATTGCCACCATCATTACACTTACAGGCATAGTACCAATATTACTTCTTCGTTCAAAAAAGAAAAAAATTCAAAAAGTATTAACATCATGAATAGAAAAAGAATTTTCATAATAGCTCTGCTTCTTTGTGCAGTAAGCTTTTCTTCTATAAGGGTTGCAAACGGACAAACTATTTCCGATTCATTGTCACTGTCCAAAATAATAAGCAACGTATTGCTCAACAATCCTACATTAAAGGAATCGACAGAGGCTATCAACCAGTCTGATGCAACTATAGGGCTTGCCAAAACAGCATATATGCCAAATTTTGATGTTACAGCAAACTTTACCAGACTTGGTCCGGTTACAACCCTTACATTTCCTGGTTTAGGAGAGTTCAGCTTATATCCTGCCAACAATTATGGAGCATCTTTAAATTACGCTGAAAGTATTTATGATTTTGGAAAGGCGAAACAAAACATAACCTATGCCACTGAATCGAAAAACCTGAGCACAGAAACCATTGAGCAAGTTAAACAAAAACTTGCTATTACTGCAATTGCTCATTATTACTCATTGTTATATCTGCAGGAAGCTATATTAATTAACAAGGAAGATCAGAAAACATTGCAGGAGCATCTTGAATTTATTCAGAAAAAAGAAGCAAGCGGATCAGCCACTCAATATGAAATACTTTCCACCCAGGTAAAACTTTCATCAGCAGAGAATAAAGGTATAGAACTGGAATCTGCTTTAAATAACCAGATCAACGAAATAAATATTCTGATGGGTTTAACCCAGAATATTTCATTTGCTGTAAAAAAGGATCTTATAGTTGATATGCCTGTTATTCCTGACGACTCGCTTGTTTCTGTTGCACTGAAAAACCGTGATGAAATGATTGTGGCAAATGAAAAATCGTCCATCTCAGCATTAAAATATAACGTAGTGAAAGCACAGAATAATCCTTCGCTTGCTGTTTATGCCTCTGGTGGCACTAAGAATGGGTATCTGCCAGAATTGAATTCACTGAAAGCAAATTTCACGGCAGGCATTGGTTTGAAAATTCCTCTTTACGATGCAGGTCGTAGCAAATACAACCTGATGCAAGCTAAATCGCAGAGCCAGGTTTGCACCTACGAAATCGATGTTGCAAAACTCACGGTGATTAACGATGTAAATGAATGCATTGAGAACCTGAAAACATCAATAAAATCAATTACTCATTACAAGCTTCAGCTAAGCCAGGCAGAAGCGGCATTTGCACTTGCAAAAACAAATTACATAGCCGGAAGCATTACTAATCTTGACCTTCTGGATGCAGCAACCACAGTATCAGAAAGCAAACTTCTGCTTTATAAATCGGAAATTACAAATGTGCTGAATGCTTATAAACTTAAGGCAGCTATAGGACAGAGATTATATTGAAAATATTAAATAGCAAAAATAAAATATAAAAAAACTCACATTTGATATTTGATCTGACTCATCAATATGCAAGTCAACACGCAAACCTAAAAAGGCTCAACACGTAAGCCTTCATAGACTTTTGAGGTTTTTCTGCTTACGTTTAACGAACTTTGAACCTTGAACTTTCAAACTTTAATCTCTTACATAAAACTTTTCAACACCCTTAATCCATAAACTATTTTCAAGTACTTTTGATCTCTTAAAATTTTTTCAGTGACTGATTTTCTTAATGATTTGAATGAAGTACAGCGTGAAGCTGTATGCTGTACCGAAGGCCCGGTAATGGTTATTGCAGGTGCAGGCTCAGGCAAAACACGCGTTCTTACTTACAGGGTGGCTCATTTACTGAGCAAAGGTGTGGATCCTTTCAATATTCTTGCTCTAACTTTCACGAACAAAGCAGCTCGCGAAATGAAGGAGCGCATTACACATCTTGTTGGATTTGCAGATTCAAAAAATGTGTGGATGGGAACTTTCCATTCCATATTCGCCCGTATTCTCAGGGTTGAAGGGCACCGGCTGGGTTATCCAAACAATTTTACTATTTACGATACCGAAGATTCTAAGAGCCTTATAAAGTCAATCATTAAAGAACAGGAACTTGACGATAAGGCTTATCAGCCGGGCTATGTGCTGGGACGAATATCAAATGCCAAGACAAACCTGATCACTGCCCGCGATTACAACGACAACTTTGATATTGTCCAGCATGATAAAATGGCTGGAAAGCCAAGGCTTGGAGAGATATACACTTTGTATGACCAGCGGCTGTTCCGTTCATCGGCAATGGATTTCGATGATCTTCTTTTCAAAATGAATGTCATGCTTCGCGATTTTCCCGAAGTGCTTTACAAATACCAGCAGCAGTTTAAATATGTTTTAGTTGATGAATACCAGGACACCAACTATTCGCAATATATAATCGTAAAAAAACTTGCAGCCAACAATGAAAACATTTGCGTTGTAGGCGATGACGCACAAAGTATCTATGCTTTCAGGGGAGCGAATATCAAGAATATCCTGAACCTGAAAACAGATTACCCGGATATGAAAATTTTCAAGCTGGAGCAGAATTACCGGTCATCTAAAAATATTGTGACAGCTGCAAACAGTATTATCGTTAATAACAAGGACCAGATATTTAAAGAAATCTGGACCGATAACGATGAGGGTGAAAAAATACAATTGCTGAAAGCCGCATCCGACAACGAAGAAGGGCACCTTGTTGCAAATTCCATCTTCGAACAGAAAATGCAACACCAGCTTCAGAATTCAGAATTTGCTATACTTTACAGAACCAATGCGCAATCGAGGGCAATGGAAGAAGCGCTTCGCAGGCTTAATATACCTTATAAAATTTTCGGTGGTCTTTCCTTCTATAAAAGAAAAGAAATTAAAGACCTGCTTGCTTATTATCGTTTAACTATCAATTTAAAAGATGAAGAAGCACTATGGCGCATTATCAATTATCCTATGCGTAAAATTGGCAAGACTACTCAGGAAAAAATAATTGTGGTAGCTGACCAGAACAATATTACACCATGGGAGGTGATTGAAAACATTAAATCTTACGGGTTCGGTGCTGCTGGTGAAAAGATTGCGGAATTCTGCACAATGATCAAAAGTTTTGCTGCAATGCAAAAGTCAAAAGATGCATTTACAGTTGCCCAGCATATAGCTAAATCATCAGCTCTTTTGAAGGACCTGAGTGAAGACAGGACTCCTGAAGGAGTTGCACGTATTGAAAATATTGAAGAACTTCTGAATGGGATTAAAGAATTCTGTGAAGTGGAAGAAACTTCTGAAGAAGAACCAAAGGTAAGGCTACTAGAAGAATTCATGCAGGATATTTCATTGCTCACTGATTCGGAAGATCCCGATAAGGATGAAGGCGATTATGTTTCGCTGATGACGATTCATGCAGCCAAAGGCCTTGAATTTTCACATGTATATGTAGTTGGCGTTGAAGAAAATCTTTTCCCTTCCATACAGTCGCTTGGATCGCGCGCTGATCTTGAAGAAGAGCGCAGGCTGTTTTATGTTGCTTTAACCCGTGCCATGAGAAGAGTGACGGTTTCATTTTCCGAAACCCGCTACAAATGGGGCAACCTGAACTTCTGCGAACCCAGCCGCTTCCTGGAAGAGATAGATTCTGCATGTATTGATTTTCCAAGAAGAAAAGCCCAGCCGCAACAGGATTTTATTTTTGATGAAAAGCCAAAAACGTTTACGCCTAAGAAAAAACTCACCACCGCTCCCACCTCTGCCCCATTGCAGGTTAAGAAAAATCTTGTTCCTTTTAGCAAAGCTGTTCAGAAACCCAGCAATCCAAATTTCCAGGCTTCGGAAAATATAATGGATGAACTCCAGGTGGGAATGCAGGTTGAGCATGAACGCTTCGGGAATGGAAAAGTGATAAATATAGAAGGAAAAGTTCCTGATAAAAAAGCAATGGTATTCTTTGAAGGAGTCGGGCAAAAGCAATTATTACTGAAATTCGCCAAGCTTAGAATTATAAGTTAACAAAACACTTTTTATCAATTTGAAGCAAATCAATAAAATTATTTATCTTTGCATCACGTGACAAATTATTCGGGTAGTTTAATTTTATCTGAATACCTTTAATAGAAATTTTACACACTATTTTTAATTAACCTCATTATTTTAAAAATACAATTCTTCATGGAGTACAATACCACACGTGAAATCATCCCGATTACGGAGTATGGAAGGAATATCAAAAAAATGATTGACTATACCATTACTGTTGAAGATCGCGAAAAAAGGAACAGACTTGCCAAAGCTATTGTAAACGTTATGTCGCAATTAAATCCACAAATGCGCGACAATGTCGAATTCAAGCATAAACTTTGGGACCATCTTTTTATTTTATCCGATTTCAAACTAGATATTGAATCGCCTTTCCCTGTGCCAAGTAAAATAAGCATTGACCACAAACCTGAAAAAATTGCCTACCCTACATACAATATTGCATTCAAGCATTACGGAAATAATATTGAGCGCATAATAAGGAAAGCAATCGAAATGGAAGCAGGTCCGCAGAAAGATGCATTGACTAAAACCATTGCTAATCATCTGAAAAAGTCATACCTCAACTGGAACCGCGATTCCGTTACCGACGAAGTTATTGCGGCGCACCTTGAGTTGTTATCGGCCGGCAAATTAAAGCTTGGCCAGGAAGTGATCCTTAGTGATACACGTTCTATACTTGCTAACAACAAACGAAAAGTTGTAATAAATCAGAATCAGAATAACAACAATAACAATAATCGCAGGAATAATTTTCAAAGGAATAAACCTAGAACTAATCAGAATCAAAACCAGAATAATAATAAAAGTACACCTCAATAAATATAGTGAATTAACAAAAAAAGTGCGTCAGGAATTTTCTGACGCACTTTTTTTATGACATGGATTTTGTGATCAATAGCTTACCATTGCTGCCTTACGGAGCTTGTTCTTTTCTACTTCAGAAGGAAATTTCCCACCGTATACCGCTTTTTCCCAATCTCCATACATAGGATTTGGAAGAATGATAAAATCCTCACCGAATGTTGTCTTAAGACTGTCGGCCATATTCATTCCGTAATTTATTTTTCTGTTTGCAAATATTTCACTGTAATCACGAAGATTATCGCCAATTGTAAGCAATATTTTATAATTTTTTTCAACACTCTTATACCTGTCTGTTTTATTGCTGTTGCCGTTAACACGTAAAAGCAGATGCGTTGTATCTGCGAAAGGAATATTTTCGGCAAGCATGTTTTTTATTGTTGCATCCCTTTCGTCCATATCGCGGTTTGAAACGTAAAATGCCTGAATACCTTTTGATTTCACATAATTCAGAAAATCAACAACGCCAGGTGTAGGCTTGGCCTTGGCAAGTTTGGTCCATTCCTTCCATGTTTTTGTGGAATACGGAATTCCTTTATTAATCATCATTGCTTCGTAAGGCGAATTATCTAGTACCGTTTCATCAATATCGAGAACAATTGCTGACTTTGTAGATGGACCAACATTCTTAAATTTATTTTCGATGGAAACTTTTGCAAAATTAAATCCCTGGTAATACAAGGCCTTCATTTCGGCCGACTTCTGGTACCATACCACTGACATAACAAGGTGTTCCTGTGATGACATGTTTAAACTATCACAAACCGAACCGCCTTTATTTGAATCTTTGTTTATAGTGGTAAACGATACCGCCAGCAATGTAATTACCGGAATCAATATCAAAACAATTTTTTTCATAACTACGAGTTTAGATTAATATCATATTCTTTTTCTTCAACAAAATTAATTTTTTTACGAGAATCTATACTATCAATTTATGGATTTGTTGAATACAAGACATCTTTTTACTAAATTTAATATAACCCAATTTTTTTTAGCTTTGTATATTAATAATCCAAACCCATGAAAAAACTAATTTATTTTTTAATTGTAACAGCCGTGATAATGGCTGGTTGCGGAGGAAAAAAACAATACGATAAGGAGAGCAAAGAAAAAGAATCGGTAACTAGTGATATGGTAAAGGCTGATTCCATTGCTTCTCCAAGTGGCACAGTGTCGGATGAAAATGAGAAAACAGCCAACTATGTCTCCTCATCAGCTGCAGTGGTTAGTAAGAAAGATTCTGTCAGAAAATTTGTGCGAACTGCTGATTTGAAATTTCGTGTAAAAAATGTTTACAAATCGACATTGAAAATTGAAGAGATTACGGCTGCAAACGATGGATTTGTAACGTACACCAACCTGAACAGTACCATCGACAGGAAAGAAATCACGCGGGTTAGCGAAGATTCTTCTCTTGAATCAATTTATTATGATGTGGTAAATGAAATTACAATTCGTGTCCCGAATTACAATCTCGACAGCACCATCCGCCAGATTGCACCACTGATCGATTATTTGGATTACAGGACAATTAAAGCCGATGATGTAAGCCTTCTTCTTGCCGCCAATAACCTTGTGCAGAACAGGATTACCAAAAACACACAACAACTTTCAAAGGCCGCTGATCAAAAAAGCAAGAACGCTTCTGAGACTGTAAATATTCAGGAAAATATTTACAACAAACAGGCTGAACTTGATAAAGTTAAAATGGATAAAATGAAGTTGATGGATGAAGTTAATTTCAGCACATTAAAAATATATATTTATCAAAGACAGATGTTCAGGCATGAGCTCATTGAAAATGATAAAAACACTAAAGCTTACGAGCCCGGATTCTGGGCTAAAACAAAGGAAGCAATCGTATTTAGCTTCAATATTCTGCTTGAAATTATTTTATTCATTATACGCATCTGGGCAATTCTTCTGATAATTTTTGTGGCCTATTTAATTTTCAGAAGGCTTACAAGGAAGAAACCAAAGGAATAAGTAATCGTATAGAAGCCGCCATGTGCGGCTTTTTTATAAAAGTTCCGTACGCGCAAATTGCAATTAGAATACGTTCAATAATATTTTATTATCTTGCAGCCACAAACTCAAATCGAAAAAATCATGAGTTCTTTTGAGATCATTGGTGGAAAAAAATTAAAAGGTGAAATCGTACCGCAAGGTGCCAAGAATGAAGCATTGCAGGTAATCTGCGCCACATTGCTTACTGCCGGAAAAATTACTATCAGTAATATTCCGAACATCAGGGATGTGAATAAGCTTATTGAGCTTTTACAGGATCTTGGTGTCAGAGTTGAAAAAACAGGAGATGACGAATATTCATTTCAGGCTGACAATGTCAACCTGGATTTTATGTACACTGATGATTTCAAGAACAAAGCAACAGCATTGCGAGGTTCAATTATGATCATTGGTCCGCTGCTTGCCAGATTTGGTAAAGGATACATTCCAAAACCAGGTGGTGACAAAATTGGCCGCCGCAGGCTCGACACTCACTTCATTGGTTTGCAAAAACTGGGCGCTAATTTCAGTTATGATGCTAATGACAATTTCTATAAGGTAAGTGCCAAGAAACTTAAGGGAGCATATATGCACCTCGACGAGGCTTCTGTAACAGGCACGGCCAATATTGTAATGGCTTCAGTGCTTGCAAAAGGAACTACAACTATTTACAATGCTGCATGTGAACCTTACCTGCAGCAGCTTTGCAAGATGCTTAACAGAATGGGCGCAAAAATAAACGGAGTAGGTTCCAACCTGCTGAGCATTGAAGGTGTTGAAAAACTTGATGGCACCAGTCACCGTCTTTTGCCTGACATGATCGAGATAGGAAGTTTTATTGGCCTTGCAGCAATGACACAGAGCGAGATAACTATAAAAAATGTTGCTTATGATGAGTTGGGAATTATTCCTGATGTATTCAGAAGGCTTGGTATCAAGCTGGAACGGAAAGGTGAAGACATCTATATTCCCGAACAAAAGCACTACCAGATTGAGACATTTATTGACGGTTCCATTCTCACCATTGCTGATGCAATATGGCCGGGTTTTACTCCCGACCTTTTAAGCGTGATCCTTGTCATTGCTACCCAGGCAAAAGGGAGTGTACTCATTCATCAGAAAATGTTTGAAAGCCGGCTGTTTTTTGTAGATAAACTTATTGACATGGGTGCTCAGATAATTCTTTGTGACCCGCACAGAGCCACAGTAATTGGACTTGACAGGCAATTTCCGCTAAAGGGAATAGAAATGGTTTCGCCGGATATACGAGCCGGAGTATCATTGCTGATCGCAGCGTTATCAGCACAAGGAAAAAGTGTGATTCATAATATTGAGCAGATAGACCGCGGATATCAAGATATAGATGTGCGTTTGCAGAATCTTGGTGCACAGATAAAAAGAATCTGAAAAAGGCATAATAATTGCTAAATGCAAGCGTATTTAAAATGCCAATTCATTAATTACAGCTTTATTCGTAATTTTGCAAAAATTATAATATGAAAAATTTCAGATATACCTCAGCGGCACTGATCATTGCAATTGTTGCTTTTTTTGCCACAAATTATTTTAACAAAGGTGAAGCTTCATCAGCAAAAAATATCCTCGGTGTGGAAATTGGTGATAAAGTTCCGGATATTAAAATGAAGAATCCCAGCGATGACAGCCTTTCGCTGTATTCAATAAAAAATAAAATTATTCTAATCGATTTCTGGGCATCGTGGTGCGGACCCTGCAGGATGGAAAACCCTACTGTTGTTGCTGCTTACAAAAAATACAAAGACGAAAAATTCAAAAAAGAAAAATGCAAAGGGTTTACTGTTTTCAGTGTATCCCTGGATAAAGATAAGAATCAGTGGAAGAATGCTATTGCCAAAGACAGTCTGGTGTGGCCTTATCACGTAAGTGACTTAAAATGGTGGAATAATGCAGCTGCTATTCAGTACGGAATAAACTTTATTCCCTTCAATTTCCTGATTAACAAGGATGGTATTGTTCTCGCAAAGGGATTACGTGGAACTGATCTTGAAACAAAACTGGAAGAACTGAAAAATAATTAAATCCTCCTATTAAGCATTCCACAGCAGTTTTCTTAAGACAGACAATATTTTGCTGATCAGAATGAAAGTATTCATTCCTGCCTGATGGTTTTTCCGGCTGTAAATTTCTATTAAATCATATTTTCAAAAACCTTACTTTTGCATCCTGTATTTATTAAATGACAATTTGACTTAACGAAGGCTATTGGCAAAACTTTTGTAAAACTAAATGCGACAATAATTAAGCTTAAGGCGAATCTAAAAGAAATGTTGAAAATGAACAAGAAAAGAGGCTCAAAAGAGATTGAAAAAGAAAACAATGAAATTCTGAATCAGGAAAACGTTGACATAACTGACAAAGAGGCACAGGAACAGGATGAAAATGCGCCAGTTCCTGAAGATAAAAAAGAACCTACATTGCAGGAAAAATTAGATGAGGCAAACGACAGGATTTTAAGGCTGCATGCGGAATTTGATAATTACAGAAAACGAACAATTAAGGAGCGCATTGAATTGAGCAAAACCGCATCGGAGGATGTTATCATGTCAATGCTACCAATTGTTGATGATCTTGAAAGAGCAATAAAATCAATAGATAGCATAACTTCCGGAAATGCGTTCGGAGAAGGCGTGGTATTGATCTACAACAAACTTATAAATATTCTCACACTCAAAGGGCTTGAAGAAATAAAGGTTTCTGGTGAATTTTTCAATACTGATTTTCATGAAGCAATCACCAATATAGCTGTTGAAAACGAAGAGCTGAAAGGAAAGATTATTGATGTGATTGAGAAGGGATACACGCTAAACGGCAAAGTAATCCGCTTTGCAAAAGTTGTAGTTGGAAGTTAATTTAGTTGACAGATGGAAAAAAGAGATTATTACGAGATACTTGGTGTTGCGAAAACTGCCAGTGAAGCTGAGCTAAAAAAAGCTTACAGGCAAATGGCGCTGAAATATCACCCTGATAAAAATCCGGGCAACAAAGGAGCGGAAGATAAATTCAAAGAAGCTGCTGAAGCATACGAAGTACTAAGCGATCCACAGAAGCGCCAGAAATATGATCAGTTTGGACATGCAGGACTTGGCAATAACGGATTTGGCGGTGGTGGTGCAGGCATGAACATGGATGATATCTTCAGTCATTTTGGAGATATTTTCGGCGATATGTTTGGCGGTAGTGGAGGCTTCAGTTCACGAGGTGGACAGCGCAGCAGACGAGTGAATAAAGGGTCAAACCTGCGTGTTAAAGTAAAACTTACGCTGGAAGAAATTGCCAATGGTGTTGAAAAGAAAATCAAGGTAAATAAATATGTAAATTGTTCTTCCTGCAATGGCACCGGAGCAAAGGGAGGTTCATCCTACAGCACATGTAGTACATGTCACGGAACAGGACATGTTACAAGGGTTACCAGCACATTCCTCGGACAGATGCAGACCTCATCAGCTTGTCCGCAGTGTGGTGGAGAAGGACAGATCATTACTGATAAATGCAACACCTGCTTTGGCAATGGTGTTGTAAAAGGAGAAGAAATTATTTCGTTGAATATTCCTGCAGGGGTTGCCGATGATATGCAGTTATCGGTTAGCGGCAAAGGGAATGCAGCTGCTCGTGGCGGGATTCCGGGTGATCTGATAATTGTAATTGAAGAAATTGAACATGCCCAATTGATGAGGGATGGCGACAATCTGCTTTATGAACATTACATTACTTATTCAGAGGCAGCGCTTGGAACTAATATTGAAGTGCCCACCATTGATGGCAAAGCACGTGTTAAAATTGATGCAGGAACCCAGGCAGGAAAAGTGCTTCGTTTAAAAGGAAAAGGATTACCATCCCTTAACTCATACTCCCGCGGTGATTTGCTGGTAAATGTAAATATATGGACACCTCAAACGCTTTCGAAAGAAGAAAGAGCCATTCTTGAAAAGCTGCAGGATTCGCCAAACTTCAAACCAAACCCGGGAAAGAAAGACAAGAACTTTTTTGAACGTATGCGCGAAATGTTTAAGTAAATAAAATCTATCATATTTTCGAATATTCAAATTCAACATACTCCAGATGGATATTTTCAATGCAGTTAATGTCACAAAGCAGTTTGCAAACCATACTGCCTTGGACAGTGTGAGTATTGCTGTTCCGCACCAAAGCATTTTTGGATTGCTTGGCCCTAACGGTGCAGGAAAAACAACGCTCATCAGAATTATCAACCAGATTACAGGACCAGATAAAGGTGAATTATTTTTCAACGGAGAAAAATTAAAACCTGAACATGTTGAGTTGATTGGCTACTTGCCTGAGGAAAGAGGATTATACAAGAAGATGAAAGTCGGTGAACAGGCACTCTACCTTGCCCAATTAAAAGGCCTCTCCAGGAAAGATGCACTTGTAAAATTGAAATACTGGTTTGAAAAATTCGAGATACAGGCATGGTGGGGACGTAAGGTGGAAGAGCTTTCCAAGGGGATGCAGCAAAAAGTTCAGTTCATAGTAACCATTTTACATGATCCGAAATTGCTCATATTCGACGAGCCTTTCAGCGGTTTTGATCCTATCAATGTGAATTTATTGAAAGATGAAATTCTTAATCTGAAAGCCAATGGTGCTACAATAATTTTCTCAACACACAACATGTCTTCGGTTGAAGAACTTTGCGATTATATTGCACTTATCAATAAATCGAAAAAGATTTTAGATGGCAGTGTGAAAGACATTAGGTCACAATTTAAAACAAATGTATATGAGTTTGAATTGGCCAACCTGAACGGAAACTGGAAGAGCATTATGGATGGCAAATTCCAGCTTACGGAAGAAATCAAAGAAGACAATCTTACAAAAATTAAAATCAAAACGATTGCAGAAGTCACGAAGAATGAACTGATTCAGGCAATTCTGCCATTTGGGGAAATTCAAAAATTCTGCGAAGTAATACCAAGCATGAATGATATTTTTATTTCACAGGTTGAAAAAGATTCTTTACATCAATCAAAATAATTAAGATGAAAAAAATCGGCATCATAATCCGCAGAGAATATTTATCAAGAGTAAGAAAACGCTCATTTATTGTTATGACAATCCTTGGCCCGCTGCTTATGGCAGCCATGATGATTGTTCCTGTGTACATTGCAACCAAATCGGACAAATCCAAAACCATTGCTGTTATTGACACAAAAGGGATTTTCTATAACCGATTAACGCAAACAGATAATATCAAATTTGAATATCCGGATATAAGTATCGACAGTGCAAAAGTTAAAACTGAACAGGGTGTTTACGATGCAATACTTTATCTTCCTGACGAATTCAATATGAAAACATCAACTGGTGTTTTATTTTTCGACAAGCCGCTTGGTATTACTGTAGAAAGTTATATCGAAAACACCCTCACACAGGAAATAATAAAATTTCAAACCAGTCAGTGTATTGATGAAAATGTCCAAAAGTATTTTGAGAAAAATATAAAACTTACAACTACAAAACTCAATGGTGCCGGTCTTGAAGAAAAAAGCAATACAGCAACATCAACTGTGCTGGGCATATTTGCAGGCATTTTGATTTATATGTTCATCTTTCTTTTCGGAACACAGGTATTACGCGGTGTTATTGAAGAAAAGACCAGTCGTATTGTTGAAGTAATTGTGTCGTCGGTAAAGCCAGTGCAACTGATGATGGGGAAGATTATTGGTATTGCATTGGTTGGACTTACCCAATTTATTTTGTGGATCATTCTTACATTTGGAATTGTTACAATTGTGCAGACTATAATGCCGCCGAATATGAAGATTGCAAAATCTGAAAAATCGCTTTTGGGTAATAATAAAATCATGACCCAGGGACAGGCTGAAACACTGAATAAAGCTAACAGCAGTGACAACGAAGACCTGAATGAAATTACAGACTCTATTTCTTCTATTGATTTCGGACTCATGATATCCATGTTTTTGTTTTATTTCCTGTTTGGATATCTTCTGTATGCCGCACTATTCGCAGCTGTCGGTTCTGCCGTCGATAGTGAAGCGGACACACAGCAGTTTATGTTGCCTATTACTATTCCACTGATTTTCGCAATTGTGATGAGCCAGTTTGTGATTAACAATCCTGAAGGTCCTGTGGCGTTCTGGCTTTCCATCATTCCGCTTACATCGCCAATTATAATGATGGTTCGAATACCATTCGGTGTCCCAATATTTGATATTGTATTGTCATTCACTTTGCTCATTGGAGGATTTCTTTTCTGCACATGGTTCGCAGCAAAGATTTACAGAACCGGAATTTTAATGTATGGTAAAAAGGTGAGCTATAAAGAGCTTTGGAAATGGCTTACGTATAAAAGTTGACAAGATTGCAAGTTGACAAGTCATAAGTCATAGGTAGGCAGTGGCAGTAAGCAGTATGCGATTATCTTTTACATCGTAAACCTAGTAAATTCGATTCATTGATATATTGCCAGGAAAATAAGTTAGAAGTTTATGATTATCCTTGCTTACTGAGGACTGAAGCCTGTACACTTTTTTAAAATTAATTTTAAAATATCAAATTCCTTACTCCCGACTCTTCACACTATGAATACATGCGCTGTAATCGATCTTGGCACTAATACCTTTAACCTGCTGATAGCGGAATACTCTGGAAATAATTATACCATTCTTTATAAAGAAGAACTCCCTGTTAAACTGGGTGAAGGAGGAATTACAAAAAAAATAATTGCGGAAGTTCCCTTTAAACGTGGTATAGAAGCCCTAAAAAAATACAAGGAAATAATTCACACATTTTCTACTGATAACATCCAGGCATTCGCAACGTCTGCTATTCGTAGCACACTGAACGGTCAGGAATTTGTAAAACAGGTATTCAGCGAAACCGGTATTATCATTAATGTAATTCCTGGCGATGAAGAAGCATTCTATATATACAAGGGTGTAAGGCTTGCGGGACTGCTTACGGAAATGCCTTCGATGATTATGGATATTGGCGGTGGAAGTACCGAATTCATTATTGCCGATCATCAAAAATTATTATGGAAACAAAGTTTTGATCTTGGTGTTTCACGGCTCATTCAGAAATTCAATCCTTCCGATCCTGTCAGCAACAGCGACATTACTAATCTCTGTGAATATTTTGACGAAATTCTATCACCATTATTTGAACAAATAAAAATATTCAAACCACTACTGATAATAGGCTGCAGCGGATCTTTCGAATCGTTCGCAAGTATGATTCATCATAGAAACAACTCTGGGTTTAATTCCGAAATTAAAAACAAAATTGAGCTTAAGGATTTTTTCAAGCTATATGATACACTTGTCATATCAAGCGAAGCGGAAAGATATAAAATCAAAGGACTTGTTGCTATGCGCGTCGATACTATTGTTTTCGCTTCAATTTTTGTAAAAAACCTGATTGAAAAACTGGATATAAAAAAGTTACTAGTTTCTCATTATGCTTTAAAGGAAGGTGTTTTGAGCGACATCATAAATTCACAACGTTAATCACAAATCTTTATTAGCTTTGTATAATTAGAAATTTAAAGACAATGGCAAAAATACTGGTGATCGATGATGAAAAAAGTATCCGCAACACTTTGCGTGAAATATTGGAGTATGAAAAATTCGAAGTAGATGATGCTGCTGACGGCCCTGAAGGTATCGAGTTTGTGAAAAAAAATCAGTATGATGTGGTATTGTGCGATATTAAAATGCCAAAGATGGATGGCATTGAAGTACTTGAACAAATTATGAATCTTAGTGATGTACCCGTTGTAATGATCTCCGGTCACGGAAATATTGAAACTGCCGTAGAAGCCATAAAGAAAGGGGCTTTCGATTATATTTCAAAACCTCTCGATCTGAATCGCTTATTGATTACCATTCGCAATGCAATGGACAAAGGACACCTGGTGAGCGAAACAAAGGTACTTAAGAAAAAGGTAAGTAAAACATGGGATATGATTGGCGAATCGGAAGCTATCACAAAGATCAAAGACATGATTGAACGTGTAGCAGCTACAGATGCCCGTGTGCTTATAACCGGTGAAAACGGTACAGGCAAAGAACTTGTAGCTCGCTGGCTCCATGAAAAAAGTCATAGATCAAATGGACCATTTATTGAAGTAAACTGTGCTGCAATACCTTCAGAACTTATTGAAAGCGAATTATTCGGACATGAAAAAGGGTCCTTTACTTCGGCTATCAAACAACGAAAAGGAAATTTTGAACAGGCTAACGGAGGAACCTTATTTCTTGATGAAATAGGCGATATGAGTTTATCGGCACAGTCAAAAGTGCTGCGTGCATTGCAGGAAAACAAAATTATGCGTGTTGGTGGAGAGAAAGATCTGACAGTTGATGTAAGAGTTATTGCAGCTACGAATAAAAATGTTCCTGAAGAAATAAAAAAAGGAAATTTCCGTGAAGACCTTTACCACAGGCTGAGTGTGATTCTTATTAAAGTGCCTTCGCTTAATGAACGACCAAGCGATATTCCTCTTCTTGCAAAATATTTTATTGAAGACATTTGCCAGTCACAGGGAAAGCCTTTGATGACATTTACTAAGGAAGCTTTCCATGAATTACAAAAAATAAAATGGACCGGTAATGTACGCGAACTGCGGAATGTGGTGGAGCGCCTTGCCATCCTTTGCGACAAAGTAATTACTGATAAAGATGTAAAGATGTTTGCGCAACCGTTGATGAAATAGTTGAAAAGAAGAAAAGATTACAAGTTGACACGTCATAAGTACAAAGAAAAACTTTTTTTTCACTCGTGTGTCGGCTTTTACGATACAACATACTCCTTGTCAACTTATGACTAGTCTTCTTTTTTTTCGTATCTTTGTACCTCACACAACAACGGGGTTGACTGGATTTGACAGCAGGTTTAGTTGAAGTGTAAGCATGCAGGGTGTTGTGAATATAGCCCTTTAAATCTAATTCTCACGCCACAATAACTGGCAACGATTACAATTACGCACTGGCTGCTTAATACAGGTTATTAAGCCCATGCTGTTTCCCGGGAAACCTTTCTCAACGGTGTCCCGTGTGAGGCATCGCAAATGTTGAGATAAGTGATGCAGTTTCCCGATGCAGCAACGAAAACCTCAGGGAATACGGTGATGGTGGGGCCGCTTTTTCCCAGCCTTTTCCCGACAATCAATAGAAAGCTAAGCATGTAGAAAGCATTTGAGCTGCTTGTTTGGACGAGGGTTCGACTCCCTCCAACTCCACGGAAAGCACTTCACAAAAACACAAAAAGCCTCAAAATGAATGTTTTGAGGCTTTTTCATTTTCAAACTTCTTCACTTTTCTTCACGTTTTTTCATATGTTTTAAAGCACATTCGGTTACCATTTTTCAATTTTGCAATTTGGTAACCTAATTGACTGTAATATTATGTTAATCAAAGTATCAAGAAATAATATGTTCATTATTCAATGAAACGGGTAGCATGCTTGTCCAGTAAAGGAATTGTTATGATTTTTAATTTACTGCAAGCGTAGGTAATTCAGATGAAAAGTGATTTGATTGTAATTCTATCCTTTAGAATTCTTTTCAATTCTTTTTCACGCCGCTCCATTGGAAAGTTCTTTACAATATGCTCCCTTGCCTGTTTTCCTGAATCAAGAGTTAGTGCTTTCAATATGGCATTCTCAAGTTCTTCAACATTTCTTTTATATATAATAATCCCAATATCTCCAATCGTATCTGGAATGCCATTCACATTTGAACCCACGGGCACACATTCGAACAGCATTGCTTCCGCAAGCGTATTGGGCATGCCTTCGGTTATGGATGCCTGAACAAATACATTTGCCTGATTAAAATATTCAGATAGCATTTCAAAGGTGCAAATGCCTGGGATAATTTTCAAGTTGCCAATTTCCGAAATATGATATTGATCATTCATCCACTTCAGATGTTCTTTTTTTATAGCTATCATTATAAACTCAAGTTGCGGATTCCTGCGGGCGACCTCTATTAAGATGTCATGGCCTTTATTGGAGATATCAGAGATTGAAACAGTTCTTCCAATGCTAAGCACAATATTTGGATTCTTTTTTATTAAAAAATCTCTCTTAAATTTGCCTATATAATATCCGTTGGGAACAACTTCAATTCTGGTTTTAAGATGAGGAACATAATATAAAATGCCGTCTTTTTTTCCTTCCGGATTATAATAATAATTCTCATGATAAAGCAGAGACTGATGGTTTGGCATTATGAGACTAGCATTTCTCAATGCATATTTTGCACATATACTGCGGATTTTTTCTCCATAAACTCTTTTTTGCAATTCAGGATAATTAACAGCTTCCATTCCTCCTGCAAAAATGACTGATCTTTATTTAAATAGTCGGGCAACAAAGACAACAAATAGAGAATAGTATTCAGCAAACCAAGTTGCAATAGTATCAGATTTTTGTTCGTTTATTACGAGGAAAATAAATAGTTTCAACATGATCCATGGATAGAAAATGCGCTTCCTATTTGTATTTAACAGGTATGGTTTTACTTGAAAATGTTTTTCTAAAATATTTTGATCACTAAGTATAAAAGTAGCGTTAAAGGGTTTTATAAAAATTATTCTTTCAAAAGATTCATTGTGGATTCTCAACATGCCAAATTATTTATCATATAAATCTATTTCTCTTGAAAGAGTATCGATCAAATTAATTCCATCCCAGGTTAGCGAAAAGTCAGTTGTTTTTCCGATGGGAACAATTCGGTCTATTCCTGTTGGTTTTATTTGAGTAATGAATTTAATCAACTCAACTTTTCCTATTCCGTAATAAGCGAGGGTTTGATATTTACGATCAATTATTTTAGAAATTTCAAATATGGAAGACGCTTTGTATTCAGAAAAATAACCACCAGCACACTGATATTTATCAATTTCCTTTGATAAGTCTTTCAATTTAATTCTCCATATCAGGTTATCAGGCATATTTGTTTTTTTGACACCTTCTAATTGAACTGCCTGATTATAAAAAGCAGTCAATTTATCAACCGCAGTAAAAGGTTGTAAATGATATACTGTTTTTACCAAATCGTACAAATTATCCCAAAATATTTTTTTTGCAATTTCAACATTTTCATCAAGACCAAGCCATACAATTAAATGCGGAGATGTACATGCCAATTGATCAAACAAATATGTATCATTGTAAAATCCCAAAGCTATTTTTTTCGGTGATCTTTCATTTATATAGGTATCCGCATTGATTACACAAAGTGAATGCTTGTCAGCAAAAGTCACATCAAATGCATGTGGCTGCAAAGTATTTTTTCTGATTTCTTCTATTGTTGAATCACCACCCCATATCATTCTTACATCACAAATTGATGAGAAATAAGCTGTGGCTGAACTTTGATGGTCATAGCGATTAAGAATCAAGCGTGAAGAATATGATTGATACTTTGGATCGTTGCTTAGATTTTCAATAGCATCAATAATAATTTCAATTTGTTTAAAGTTTTTTGAAGAAACTCTTACAATATTAATATTTCCCGAGAGCATTCCACAGATTAATGAGTAGGCAAAGTTTACAGGCACATTTGATGGGGCAATATGAAATATAATACCTCTCCCTAACCTTAGAACTTTTTCTGTATAATATTTCTTTTTTAGTTGAAAAACATTTGCCTTTCTGCAAAAAAAAGCAAATGTTGCTACATCAGAATAGTTTTTCGTCCTTGAATCTTTATTTAAAATAATAGATAACGCATTAAGATAGGCTATAGCATTCCCTGAGAAAGGTTCGTCTGGAGAAATTTGAACAAATCTATCCATGTCCGGTTCCTTTGGAAAAAGGAATTCTATGTCATTATAATTTTTATTCATAAGTATCGCTGCAGCCCCTTATTTCTGCATTTTGTAATCGTCCTACAATTTTAAAATATTTTCCTAAGCGACCACATAGACAATCATCTTCTCCGAGTAGAACACCTTTATCATCGGTTAGCAATGAATGTCCAGGATAACTATTTGGCAGTAAAGAGAGCACCTGTATTATTCCTTCTTCCCCTACATCAGCCATAGAAAAATCATGAGAACGTCGAACAATAATATCAGAAAAAACAGATGTGTGATAATGTCCATATTCGCATTCAATATATAAAGTACCTGTTTGTTCGACCATTCCATAGTAATCATGTACACATCGAATGCCACAAACATCATTTAATTTTTCCCGAAATTCTACAGAGGATATTGATTCACTCGCCATTTTTTTCCATCCGCCTCCATGTATTAAGACAGCATTTGATAAATCGAGTTTGACACCTGCTTTTATTAACTCTTTGTAAAAGTGCTGATATACCATAAATGTAAAACCAAACACAAAAATTCGTTCACCTTTATGCTGTTCTGCAAAAGCTTTCAACTGTTCAAGATTTAATTCCATTTGTTCATTCAAAGCATACATTCGCTTTGAGCCAAACAAAGAGAATCCTAAAATACCAGCAGCACGAGCCGACAAAAGATTCCTGTTTCCTGCAACAATTTCAGAATCTACAATGATCATCGGAACACGTTTTTTGCCAATGAAAGATGACACAATCTTTGCAAGCGCTTTTGTTTGGTTCTCTGAGGTTTTTTTGTCAAGAAATATCCGCGAAACAGATTGTCCTGATGTGCCAGAAGAGGTCACTGTTTTCACGATATCTTCTTTTGGAACACTGCGCAATTCCATCATTTTAAACAGTCGAACGGGAAGAAACGGTAAATCACTGTAATGAAATACATTTTGAGGATCAAAACCAATACCATCGATCATTTTCCTGTAGGATGCACAATACATATAATGATGTTGTGACAAGCTATTCAGATAAGGATTCAGAAGTTTTTCCTTGTCGGATTTATTTAAAGAATATGGCTGAATATCCAGAATTTCCGCTATGTTCATAAAATATCCAATTTAGAAAAGATGGTTTTACCTGCTGAGTTCTTAGGAATTTCCGCAACATGTTTTATGGAAAAAGCTATATTATTTATTCCTGTTTTTAAAGAAATATAATTCCTCACTTCATCACTCCTTGTATTATCAGTAATGTAAATGATCATGTGATCATCCTCACCAGTACAAGCACATTCTGAAATAATATTTCCCAACAAACTCTCTGTTTCATCAAGGTTGACCCTGTTGCCAAATATCTTAATAAATCTTGTTTTCCGTCCGACAATATAATAGAAATTCTCTCTATCTCTTTTTGCGATATCACCTGTAAACAAGATTCCATGGTTCTCATCTTCCTTTATCAAATCATCACCAGATGTAGCATAACCCATTGAAACATTTTTTCCTTTGTAAACAAGTTCACCACTAATATCATAATCTTTAATGGCTGATCCGTTGTCATCAATCAAACTCAATTCACCACCGGGTATGGCAATTCCTATACTTCCTAGTTTAGTCAAAGAATATTGTGGTGGAAGGAAACTCATTCGAGCCGTAGCCTCTGTTTGTCCATACATCACGAAGAATTGTTTGCCAGAACGATGACAAAACTCCGAAAATTCTTTGCTCAATTTATCGTTCAATTTACCACCTGCCTGGGTTATGGTTTTTAGTGATGGAAGATCCATTCGCGAAAATTGTAGTTTCTTAAGTATTTCAAATGTATATTGAACACCTGACAAAGAGGTTGCTTTTTGGCCTTTTATAAAAGTCCAGAAATCTTTTTCCATCAATGTCTTTGAAGTCAATAGAATGGTTGCTCCCTTTAAAATATGACTATTGATAATAGAGAGACCAAAAGAATAACTCATTGGTAATGTGGTAATGGGTCGTTCATTTTCGTCTATTGACAAATATTCCGCAATTGATGCGGCATTCGCTTCAATATTTTCATAACTGATACGAACAAATTTCGAACTCCCGGTACTACCTGATGTTGCTAAAAGCAATGCCAGATCTCTATGCAATGGAAAATAATTGTTTCCATCAAGCTTTATCAGAGTATAATTATGATTTGAAAATATTATTTTAGCATGCAAGAATTCATTAATGCGATCATCAGGCAGCCACAAGTATTCAGGTTTGTATCTTTTAGTAAGTTCTGCAAGCCATTCGATTTTAATGTTTGAGTCAAGTAACACCGGAACAACCTTATTGGAAATAAAAGAAATATATCCATATAATGAACCAAGTGTATTTTGACATAAACAAAACACAAGACAGCGATGCTGAATGACCCTATAAACAGATTGGGAAAAATCATTGATATCATTATACGTTACATTTACTCCATCCTCAGTAATGACGGCTGTTTTATTTAAGTAATGTTTTACGTTATATGTTAGCATGCACTAGCCGGTAATTAATTCAATGACAATAATTTTTTCCCGATGTTAAATGCTATTTGTTCTGGAAGCAATTCATTTTGCTCAAGCATGAAATGATAATCTCCGGCATGTTGAAATTTATCTTCTATGCCAAGTCTTAATAATACAGGATGATGGTGAACGGAACTTAGATATTCAGCAATTGCGCCGCCAAGTCCCCCTATCTTACCGTGTTCTTCAACTGATACAATCAATTTTGATAAACGTAATTCACTATCAATTATTTTCGTATCCAATGGTTTGATAGTATGCATATCAATCACAGAAGCCGAAATTCCTTGTTTCTCCAATATTTCAGCAGCCTTTAAAGAATTATACACCATTGTACCAGTAGCTATTATTGTAATATCATTACCTCTTTTAAGTGTGATTGCTTTTCCAATTTCAAAATCATAATCTTCCTTATAAACTATCGGGTTATTCATTACCCCTGTGAGTCGCATATAAACTGGCCCATTATATTTTGAAATTGCTTCCACTGTTTTTACAAGTTCTGTACAATCCGCTGGTGATATTATGGTAAGGCCTGCAATCGCTCTTATTATTGCAATATCCTCTGTGCCATAATGAGTATTTCCAAACACACCCATTGCAAATCCGGAACTAAGTCCAACTAATTTTACATTTCTTCGCATATACCCCAAGAAATGTCTTGCGGGTTCACATGCTCTTAAAACTGAAAAATTCGCAAAAGAAATTGCAAAAGGAATAAAATCTTCATTGGCAAATGCAGCAGCCATTCCAATCATATTTTGTTCCGCTATACCTGTATTTATTAGCCTATCAGGAAATGTTCTTCCAAAACGCTCAAGCCCGGCAGTTATAGCCACGTCGCTGGTAATTGCAATTATTTTCTCATTTTCTTTTGCTAATTCCAACAAAGCATTACCGAAAGCGCCTCTTGGCCCAAGTAATGACCAAATCCTGCAATTTGTGGGATTGATTAATATCATACCTATGATTCTTTTCCAGTGATTTCTTTTATAGCAGCATCAAACAAATCTTTCGAAAGTCGATTGTAGTGCCATTCGTTATTGTTTTCCATAAAAGAAACTCCTTTCCCTTTTATTGTATGCGCAATAATTACACGAGGTTTCTGTTCAATAATAGGCAAGGTGAATGCATCAAAAAGTTGAGCAATATTATGTCCATCGTCTACTATTATCACTTCCCACCCAAAACCTTTCCACATTTTTTCAAGTTGAATGTTCAAAACATCGCAGGTTTTCCCATCAGACTGCATGGAATTAAGATCAACAACTGCAGTTAGATTGGACAATTTGAAATGTTGTGCCGACATTATAGCCTCCCATATAGAGCCTTCATTGCATTCTCCATCTCCGAGTAAAACAAATACACCATAAGGAATTCCTGATTTTACAGAGGCCAATGCCAATCCAACTGCATAAGATAAACCTAAACCCAACGTACCACTTGAATATTCTATCCCAATATCTGGATTGAATGCAGATGTACCCAGCAGGGGTCCGCCATTTTGGTCATAAGTAAAAAGTTGGTCTTTAGTGATTATTCCCGCTGCTTCTAAAGCTGCATAATATGCAAGTGTGCCATCGCCTTTACTTAATATAAACCTGTCCCTGCTTTTCCATTTTGGATCATCGGACTTCATATTCATTAGTCCGCAATATAATGTGGCCATTATTTCAATAATTGACAACCCTCCACCTAAATGAGCACCATTTGATCCTGCCTGAAGAGCCAACTTAAGCGCGTTTACGCGCATTTGTGTGGCTGCCAATTCGCATTTTTTTATTATTTCATTTCTCGTATTCATTTCAAACCTCCATCCACACGAATAACCTGTCCTGTAATATACGATGCCATATCCGATGCAAGAAACACTGCCGTATCAGCAACTTCAGAAGGTTTTCCAACTCTTTTTATGTCGCAGGTTTGAAGCATCCCCGAAATAATTTCTTTCGACATGCCTGATAGCATATCAGTATCCGTCAAACCGGGTGCTATGGAATTGGATCTTATTCCAAACCCACCAAGCTCAGCTGCAATTGCTTTTGTCATACATATCAAGGCTGCTTTTGAAGAACCATATACTGATTTTCCAGAATTGCCATCAATCCCGGCTGTTGACGAAATATTGATAATACTCCCTGATCTTTTCCTTATCATTAATTTTGCAATATATTGGGTAAATATAAAAGGAGCAACAAAATTAATATCAAATACCTCTTTCAGTTTATCCAGTGGGGTCATTTGAAAAAGGGCATGATGGCCAATCCCTGCATTATTTACAAGCACGTCAACAGGTTTTTTAAAAGATGCAATCCGTTTTACTGCTGATTTTATTTCATCAATGTTAGCTGCATCAAAATATATTGGTGTTATGCTGACTGAATATTTTTCTGCAAGCTGACCAGTGAACTCCAAAAACTCTTTACTTTCTTTGCGGGCACATGAAAATATGTTGGCACCATTTGCAGCAAATGACTCAAGGATTGCCTTGCCAATTCCTCTGTTGCAACCGGTTATAATCGCAGTTTTTCCACTTAACAACTCAGAGTTCGATTTCATATTTCTTCAGTATTTCATTACCTTTCGCGTAAGAACTGAGATCTATAATATCATCCGTTTCTAACATGATATCAAAGGTTTCTTCCAACGCAGCTATTAGCATCATGTGACCAACGGAATCCCAAGCGGTCACACATTGATAGGTCAGTTTTGGAAGTTCCTGTTCATTTATATTAAATGCCTCAATAAATGCCTTGTTATATTTTTCAATGTTAGTCATTAAATTGGATTTTGGTTATTGGACCCATGGTTTTCCGAATCAGTCTATTCCTTGTTTATACAAACGGGAAAGATAAACATTTTCAGGATTGATGATTGGATTATCCGACAAATTTACAAAACTCACTTGTTCCCCTTTTTTTGTAAATACAAAACCAATATTTTTAAGTAAGCTCATCTCTCTTTTGTTAAGAATATTATTTTTAAACCCAATATATCTTACAAGACAAACGTCTTCATTTTTCAATGATAGAATAACTTTCTTTAAAAGATAGTTAATAATTTTCTTGGTTAAGTTCTTATCAAATAATGTTTGCTCAATAAAAGCCTCATTGCTATTTATACTACATATTACCTGAGCCTGTAAAATGTTTTCACGATCTAAAATCTGGAATGATCTGTACTTTACAGGATAAGGGTTTTCTAAAATTCTCCATTTTATATACTCACTATCCTGTAATAAAAAAAACAGCCGATCATGGATTGTTGCTCTTTGAAACAAATCAACATTTTCGTTCATCTCAAAATTAAAGTGATAATTTTTTTTCTGAGAAAAGATAATGTTCTTTTTCAACGAATATATAAAAGACAACGTAGAAAGAAAAGCGATCCTAACCTTGGCTGGAAAAGTACTTAAATGTTTTTGTCTTATAATATTTCTAAATGCATTAGCAGGCTTTAAAACAAGAACACCATAAAAAGATTTAACCGGCAGTTCAAACCCCATACGTTTATTGGTGGCATACATATTATTGAACCCCCAAACATGTTCAATTCCTTTTTTTCTGCACTCTTCGAATAATAGATTGTACAATTCCCTAAGAATATCTGTTTTTCTATATTTAATCAGTGCAGTTATATCAATAAGCGTATCCTCTCCTTTTGCAGTGAGAACACATTTTCCATCTGAAGAGATCATTTTAAAGGGAATCACACATTGAATTCCAACTATTGCCGGATCTTTTCCATCATCCACATCCCATGCAGCAGCATAAATTGCTTTCCCATTGGGACCATTCATAAATTCCCAGCAGAACTCATTATATTTCCTTGTTGTTTTTTGAGCAGGACGGTTAATATTGCGGGCCTTATTAAAAAAAACATTGACCGCATTATATTCCGAAACATTTATCAATCTTATTTCAAGCGGCATCTGCAGGTAAAAGTTAATATGTAAAAATATGAATAATAAACTATTTGAAAGTACTTCAAATTAAAAAAAATTGAATATTCATTTAGAATAAATTTTACCAATAATTTCTAATAGAAATGGAATATCTAAAACAGACCGTTAATAATCGCCACTTCTTTCTTCTATAACCTTTTCCATTACAATTTCACCTTCCACCCTTCCTATGTCTTCTTCAAATGATCAATTCATAAATAATTGAACTTAGATTCATCTATAATTCTATAAAATTTACTATTCAAATCATTAGAAATAGGATCAATTGATGGCATCAACTAAAATTAACCATTTTAATGTTAAAAGATAATTTGTAAAATACATGATTGTAACAATATTATTACATATTCAAATTGGTGCACTTTAAAATAGGTATAAAATATGCAGCCATAAGCATTTCATGTAATTTGTTTATCAGAATTATAATAGCACAATGAAAATAAATGAAATGGTTTGAAACGGAATCTTCCAGAAGGTTACCAATTCGGTTACCACCTACGACACAAATTCTGTAACCATTGCCATCACTGCTATTCAAAGGAAGGTTCAAAGACCTCCAACTCCACGGAAAGCAATTAATAGAAATGGTTTCAGAATATCATTCTAAAACCATTTCTTATTTGGAAGCTATAAAGTATTTTGAAAAGCTATTAGTTTAATCAGAATAAATAGAACCAATTGTTGTTAATTTTCTTTTTATAAATACTAAGGTTGCAGAGATGACGATCCATGAGAAAAATATCATCAGAATTACATAAACAAAAAGTCGCAAATAATTCGACTCAATGGCATTTGCAAGATAGCCAATGAACGCGCAACCTGCGATCAATACAATTAGTATAATAGAACAACTATCAACAAAAAATCCAATATTCTCAACTCTGTTAACTTTCTCAAGAATCTCTCTTCTCTTTATTTCTGAGGTTTGCATAAGTTTATAATTTTATTTCTTCTTCAATATATTCAAGAGCTTTTATATCCGCAGTTTTAACTTTTGGTAATAATGTATTCTTTAATGATAAATCCTTAATTTTTATTACCTGTATTGAAATTGTTTCATTTTTATTTTTCCAGAAATCGGGTGAGACTTCATGGAACAAAACACAAGCATCGGTATCCGGCAGTAAATACTGTCTAGTTAAATTTAAATTATTTTTTTTTCTTATTGTATAAAGTGCAGTCTTTCGTGCTTCAGAATAATTCTTAAATGCAAAGTCCAGATGTTCAATACTGCCATTTGTGCCTTCAATTTTAATTACATAAAACTGTTCAATATTTTCGGGCTTATTTACTCTTTTTTGATTTTTAAAATATTTCATATTTATTTGATAATTAATTTTTCTGAATATTTTTTACTGTTTACCATATATGTTAAATAATACATTCCCGCATCAATATCGCTGATATCAATTGAATACAAATTATTTCCTGTTTTCTCAGGCATTATTTTATTTACCAGGTTCCCAAGTAAATCATATATTTCAACTTCATTAATAATATCATTATTTGGAATGACCGACTTGAACTGAAAACTGCCGGAAGCTGGATTGGGAAATATATTTGAAGTTGTTTCCGCATTTTCTTCAGCTATTCCAACTGTGGAACTTTCTTCTACAATTACATCATCGAGAACAATGCCATACCCAAATTTTCCAGTGGCTTCAAATGCTAAATAATATGTTGAAGTTACGTTTGGCAGTGAAAAAGTTTCCATTGTCCAGGAAGATATGTTGGAAACGAAAGTTGCTCCAGGCAATAATATCCATGAACCTCCAGGAAATATTTTATAGTAAACCCTTAACTCGTCCTGGTCCCCGGACCAGTTCTGTTGTGCATGCCAGAAAGTTAATTGTGGAGATACAGCGGATGATAAATCCATTACTGGAGTTACAAGTCGTGTCACACTAGGTGTATAATTCCCGTAAGTATCATCATAAAAAAGAGCGTTAAAATTTCCGCTATGTGCAGCCAATATACTAGTGCCATCATATCCTCCAGCCTGATAAAGCCAGCTTCTTTGTTCTGTGGAAACAATTTCTTCTGTCCATCCTGAAGGTAAAGTGCCTCCTTCATATCCTTCGTTTAAATACTGACTAACTCCCTGTTTCATCATAAGAATTAGGAGCGTTACGGTAATAATCGGTAATCTTAATTTTTTCATTTTCATTTTAATTTATATGTATTACAATACTGATTTTATTTAATTAAAAATTTAAACTGTTTGAATTTTTTTCACATCCTGTTTTATTTCGATTCTTTCACAATTTTCTTGATGCATGATGACTGCTCATTGTAAATTTTAATATAATATACGCCATCCGGGAGATCGCCAAGATTTATTTCAGTGATTATATTTCCTTTAGAAATAATCTCATCTTTCATTTTTTGTCCTATACAATTTCTTATTTCTGCTGTGTTGTCCATTGTTGAATTATTATTTAACTGAACACAGAATGTTTGAGAAAATGGATTTGGAAAAACTTTAATTGTGGAGTTTGTATCTCCATTTCTGCTTAAGGCAATGATTTCCGAATATTCTGCTTTTCCGTTAAAATCGGTTTGTCTTAACCTGTAATAGGTGCTTCCATCATAAGGTTCATTGTCTGTGAAATTGTAATTCATATTGCTGTTGCTATTTCCGGCTCCATCTACAGTCCCTATTGCTAGCCATATTTCCACATCCTTGCTGTGTTCAACAGTAAAAAAATCATTATTAATTTCGCTTACTGTTGACCATTTTAAAACATTTGCATTGCCATCGTTGTACCCTGTGAAATATAAAAGTTCCACAGGTAAAGAAGTATTGCATCCGTTAGATGCAATGACACCACCAGTCCCACTGGATATAGTAAGTGTCCTAGAAACCGAAGTTAACGTGTAAAAAGTATTTAATGATCCAACCCCTGTTGTAATAGTTGGAGGTGTTGCGCTTAGGCTCTTAACATCGCCGTTATCTTGAATTGTTGCACAGGAATAACCACTGCCACTTATTTTCATCATGTAAAAATGTGTGGCTGATGTTACATTATTTAGTCCGGACATAACATATGTCCCATCTGCAAGGGCAGCTATTCCATATCCTTCCTGGTCTTCTCCAGCTGGCAATGTACCGATGCTCTTCATAAAAATATTATCCCCTGATGAATTAATTCTTGCAATAAAGGCTTCATCATCTGTAGGAACTCCAAACCGTGTTGTTATTCCTGAAAGTGCGTACCCGCCGTCAGCGGTCTTTACACCGTTGTCAAAATGATTTGCCGTTGAAGTTCCATATGTGTTTTCCCATGTAACTGTCGGGGCAGCTTTAGCAGAAGGATTATAAACAAAACGCATAACATATCCATCTCCAGCTCCAAAACCTGAAGAATAAGTTCCGCCTCCTACTGTATAATCATTTGCTGCATTTTCAAGGACAAAATTTATATTATCAGTTGATCCGCCGCCCCACTTCATTCCGCCATCAACCGTATAATCCGATTTTAATTTCAGGATATAAAAATCATTAGATTTATCACCACCGAGTAAAAGTCCATGGTCAGAGGTCTCAATAATATCTCTTAGGTAATTGCCTCCACTGCCTCCTGCTGAAACGCATTTTTGAAACAGAATATTACCATTTGAATTATCCAGTTTTGCAACACAACCATAGTCTCCTGCATTTAATGATCCACATATTGCAACATTACCATCAAATGTTTTACATATTCCATAGCCATAATCAGTTCCTGTAGTACCAAATGTTTCAGCCCATTGTATAACACCAGAAGTATTTACCTTCACAACAAGAATATCAATGCCACCTGCACCTCCGGCCATATTTGAATTTCCAACAGCCACATATCCGTCAGAAGTTTCAACAATATCATAAAGGGATTCGTCGCTTGCCATGATGCCTGCTACTCTGGTCCAAACAATAGTACTCAGGTCCGTACTGGTTTTTACAATATAGGTATCAGATCCTCCGGAACTATATGTATTTGTTGTATTACCTGCCCATACTAGTTTCCCGTCGGTTGATTGAATCACACATCTTGCCCATCCTTGTTCAATCCACTGAGCAAATGTAGATGGTTGCATTACAATAGGCCTCGAGCCACTTGGCGGGTTTCCTGAAGGCACTTTATTTCCAATACCTCCGCTTAAAGTTAATTGTGTGCATTCTGCATCAAGATAATCACCAATAACTGCAGTTGGCGATACATCATAAACAATCCAAAAATAATTTGTCCCCGGCTGAAGTGTTTTACTTCCGTTCACAGTAAGACTTCCTGATGCTGGTGCAACACTGCCAAACAAATTACTTGAAGTGTATGACGCTGATGTTCCTGTATAATAAACATCAATATTTGTAATATCTGATATACTTGAACTACCATTCATATTAATTACCATTTGCAGCAAGTTGAAAGGACTGCATGAACCATTTACTGCAATCTGGACTTTTGTTATTTCCTGGTTGTTGGTTGCCTGATAAGTATCGGCAGTACTTGCTTGCGTCACTGTTGATGAAACATAAGTCATTGTTGTTGGCAACGTCCATGTATAGATTTGTCCTGTGGCCGGGCGAGTACTTAAATTACTAGTTTGTGTACCATATATAGCTGTCGGCGATGTCCCGGTATTATTCAGGGAATAAAAATCTGTACTGACTGAACCACCGCATAAGCCAATTGATGCACCACCACTGGTATTGCTGACTGCACCTGCTTCCTGTCTGTATACAAATTCAATAGTATTGCTGGTTTCGTAAAGTTTTACCTGAAAGGAAATCGTTGCTGTACTTGCATAATCCCATCTCATATTCAACCATTCGACAGTAAATACCCTATTTGGTGCAACTCCGGTTGTTTTATAATTTACACTGCTTCCACTTGAATAAGTGGATAAATCATCCCATAGAGGTGCAATGATAGGTCCATAATTAATCCATGATAAATCGTTTGTATTCTTTGAACCAGTTGCAGTAGCGCCCAGGTTTATCCAACCATTTGTTGACACATAACACGTTGTATATGCGCTGGTAGCACAACCACCATAATAAAAAGTAAATGGTAATGTGATGAGTGTATTATAAGATTCATCAGCTGATGTTCCCCAAATCTGAGTTGGTGAAGCATTTGCAGTGAATGATCCTGAACTTGCAGAAAAAATGTAATTGAGGCTTGTCGATGGTGCCGGAGCAATTGTTGTTGCATTACCTGTTAATTCTGTGAGGTTATAAGTGCTGCTGCAACCAGTGAATTCATAAATTGCAAAATAGTATTGGGTAACAGAAGAGAGTCCTGTCACATTAACTGATGTTCCTGATCCACTATACACAACATAACCCCCTCCGCAGGAAGTACCTGATCCATAAGTTGCATTCGCAGTATAAATTGTTCCGTTTGATGGATCACTTGGCGCACTTAATTGTTTGGCAACAACTAATACATCACTTCCATTTCCACGAGTCCAGCTTATTGTCATTGAATTTGAAGTTATGGCCGAAGATGAGAATGAAGTTGCTTGCGTTGAAGGTGGTGTAGCAGTACATATATAAATATTAACCCCATCAAGACCAATGTCCGTATTACCATAATCAGTGGTGGCAACAAATTTTATTTTAACTGTGGCTGATGTTGAGCTTCCTAATATAACTGAATATTTTGTCCAGACAGTACTGGTTACTATAGTCGTAACTGGTGTTCCACTCCATGTTGAGCCTCCATCAGTTGATAAATAAACATCCAGCTGATCGGTACCGTCAGTATTTATATAATAAAAGTCCATCATTTTTAGTCCCGAAGGAGAAAAATCAATAAGTGGACTTATGAGAGACCCTGTCCCGGAAGAGGCGTCATAACTATGAAACCTGGCGGAATAACTCGTACCATTTGCTCCCGTAGGTGCATATGCTCCGCTTGATGATGACCATCCGGTTGTATAATCGTTTCTGTGCCATTGAAGATTACCCGTTTCAACACATGACCAAGCATATGTCGGAATTGTAGATGGAGATGTCCAGACACCATCAAAATTTTCTGTGTACGGTATAGTTGCGGCTGTTATCACTGTAAAAGTTTGTAGGCCACTTGATACAGCAGAGCCAGCTTTGATCAGAGTAGTTGTCATATCTGTGCTGGCGGAGGCGCTTACTGCTAGCGTATGTCCATTAGTAATTGAACCAGCTACATCCATTGTAATCCAGTAATACATTGTAGCCCCAAACCCAACAGTTGATGTAAATGCAGAAAATGTCTGTATCCCAGCAGCTGTCGGACTGGAATTAGTTTGTCTCAAATTTGCTGTTCCACGGTTGTTGGTAGTGTTTTCCCATATTTTAAAATTTGTAATTTCAGAAGCTGAATAAGTTCCAGTTGTTGTAAATTGAAAATTTGTCAATGATCCGCTACCACTGGAACCATTTGCTGAAATTTTAAAAGCATGGATTGGTATTTTACTAGTTGAAGCATTTACATTAGCAGCACCCACGGTGGTTGTTGGGTTTGCTAGTGTTAAAGTGTTGGTGGGTCCAGATACATTGAATGCTACTGTTGCAGATGTAGCAGCATTATTGGTCGTTGTCAACGTGAACGAATAACTTCCAGCAGCGGTAATTGCATTAGTTGTTAATGTTAATGTATAAGTAATAGTTACTTGACTTCCTGTAAGTGAAACTGTTGTAGGAAGCGCTACTGCACTAATTGTAGGGGACACACCTACTGGTGTAGTCGGAGACCATGTTATGCTTTGAGTTGAATTTGCAGTTGTTGCACCTCCAGTACAAGTCAAGGTTACCAAATATGTAGCGGAACTAGGTGTTCCGGCAACTGGTATACCCACTTGGGTTGCAACTGAAATTCCAGTTGTTAAAACAACTTTGTTATTAACTGCAAAAATTTGGCTATTGCAAAAAATACTTAGAATAAATACTAGTACAGCCAATACTCTTAATTCTAATGCATAATTTTTTTTCATAAGATTAGCTTTTAATATAGGGTCCAGGTATTATCTTCAAGGCGAGTTTTATTTTCAGTCTGTTGAGACGCATTCAATACTTCATTCTTCGTGTCAGGGCTTATATAGATTGCTGAACTTGCAACATTATTTTCAAAAGCTACAGTAGCAATTATATTGGTGGTTTCGAATAACTTTACCTGGAAACTGACATATTCACCGCAACTTCCGTTAACCCTGATAAATCCTTTCCATGTTATTGCGAAACAGCGATAAGGAGACATGCCAATCAATTCATATTTCCAGGAGGACGGAGGACAGGCATATTCCAATTGTATATCACCTAAAAATCCTCCGATTAAACCTTGTTCTCCTTTTGTATTTATCAGTTTGCTAAACGAAACAGTTCCTTTCGAACTGGCATAACATTCGGTATAAGCTGTTTCTGAATAATCAAAAATAAATGGGAGGGTGATCTTTACAGTGGTATCGTTAACACTTGATTTTACAAGATCAACTGAATTATTCCCGTCTCTTTCAGGATCTATCCATGTATTTAAATCAATATATGGATTACTGCCTTGTGCTCTTATTATATTTACCGCTAGTAAAAAAAGAAGGCTGATAATTATAAGAATAGCGGAACCGTAGTTTTTGAAATGATTTTGCATCTCGCTTTTTTTTCTGCAAAGATGCTATCAGGAAAGCCCCCTATACAAATAATGAGGGTGGACAAAGGGTAGTCACCAGGTGACTTTTATTTAAATGCTTGTTTATAAGGATTTAAGAAAATTCGCAATATCCTCTTCCGACTCCAAATTTAACTTCTTCCGTAGACGATATCGACCCTTTTTTACACTTTCAGGTGTGATATTCATAATGGATGCAATATCTTTTGAAGTTAAATCAAGAACCATAAGTGCACTTAATCGTTTATCGGTTTTGGATAGGGATGGAAATCGCTCATCAAGCTTGTTCATAAAGCCATTATAAACCTGATTAATCTTATTTTCAAGTTCTAAAGTCTCACTATCTAATGTAAGAGTGTTTCTAATTGAGTTGGAAATATTAAGCAAACGCTTTATGTCTTCGTCAGCACCATGAAGGGACGCAATTTCTTTTTTAAGGTTTTCAAGAAATTCATTTTTTTCAACAATACGAAGAGCATAATTCTCAAGATCTTTATTCTTTAATTCAAGTTCGGTTGCAAGATGTTGCTTTTCCTTGGAAAGAAGAACTTGCTTCAACTGGATATTTTTAATAGAGAATCTTAAATTTCTGTAAACCAAGAATCCCAGAATAAGAAAAAACACCAATCCACCTGCAAGAAAATACTGCATAGTCTCCTTGATTTTATTATCCTGCTGGATAAGCAATTTTTGTTGTTCAAGAATTTTCAGTTCATTATCTTTTTGTGCAATTTTGTATTTGGTTTCCGTTTCCATAAGGTTATTAATGCGCTCAATAGAAGCAATACTGTCTTGCAAAGTCAGATACTTTTCATTATATGCTAATGCTTCATTGTATTTTCCAATGTTTTTATATGCATCACTGATATTTTGATAAACATTCAGAAGATGATACGATGCATTCGCGTCAATAAGATATTTTATTGATTTCAAATATTTATCAATAGCTTCAGAATATTTTTGGTCCTTTTGGTTCAAGTATGCCAAATTGCCCAATGAAATTCCTATTCCTTTTTTATATTTGATTCGCTGAAATAGAATAAAAGCTTCATTATAATATTTAAGTGCAGTATCATTCTTCTCAATTTTTGAATAAATAGCTCCTATATTATTAAGAATCCCACCATATTCTATAGTTGTATCCTGATCCTTTGCATCAGATAATGCATTTTTAAAAAAGTATAACGAACTATCTAAGTTTCCCTGCTGGCCATATACAACGCCAATATTCAAACTATTTGACATTAATTTCGTCTGATATTTTTTCTTGTTATTAAAATAAAATTTACGTGAAATCTGTAAACTCTTCAGGGCATTAGAGTACATTTTTAAATCAAGGTATATATTTGATATATCATCTAGAACATCTATGATATTCTCCGTCTTTGAAGCGATATAATATTGCTGAATAGCATCAAGGTATGAAGGCAATGCTTTTTCATACTCATTTACCGAACAATATATATTTGCAATATTTTCAAAAGCTTGTCCTTTTTCATAAGGTTCATTACATGTGTCGGCATATTTTAATGAATACTTAAAGTAATCCAAAGCTTTAAGGTAATTCTCTGCTTTTTGATATTTTTTACCCTGATTTTTAAAAATTATATTTCGTTCACACACTGATAATTTAGAGTCAGATAAAATAAAACTCAGGCTGTCAGCTTCATTTGTAATAGGAGTTGTTTTGACTGCCGAACTTGAAAAAAAGCAAAAAACAAGGGGGACAAGGATAAGGATAATATGTTTTAATAAGTGCCTCATAATAATAATTAACTTAAAGATTATAAGAGAGATGCATTATGCAAAATTAGTCAATATTTTGCATAACCTTTTAGTTACGAACTAATTTCAGGGTAGACAAAGGGTAGACAAAGATGATATTAGCTGGAATATCTGGCTTCAGCATCAATGTTAATATTTATTACGGGAAGATCAATTCTAAAATGAAATGATTTGATTGCAAAAAAGTGTATTTTACATTTTGATTAATTGTCAATGTAAGAAAGACCGAAATGCTTTGATATTATTCACTAAAAAGGCTACCAATTCAGTTACCACCATAATCCCAAATTCAATAACAATTGCTTTTGCTGGAACAAGAACGATGGTTGAATAACCTCCAACTTAACAAAATATTAACCTCTAGGCTCCAAATGGGATTTAAATTTATCTGCCATTATACTATACTTTTGACAATCACGAAATATAATTATGTATTCGGATAATAATTTTGAAATAAATATCTTTATACCTTTGATGTTTAAAATATTCCGTTTTTTGTTTTTCATTTACATGAACTAAAACAAAGGCAAAAAAAATGTCTTTTTAAAACTAAAAATAAAAAACTATGGGAAAATTAATGAAAATTCCTTTTTATGTTCCTTTTATAGGAATATTGGTAAGTTTTGCTCTTTTCATTCTTCTGGCATATATGCCAAATATGACTTTGCTGATAATCGGTTTGATACTTTTTCAACTTTCAGGTTGGACACTTATCATAAAGTTTTTTCTTGGCACAGCTGGTTTTTTCAGTATGGTCTTAGACACAAAATAAAATTAATAAAACACAAGTGCAGACAATCCATTTTCTCATTTTCATCTGATGAAGCAACAATTTCAATCATCTGTAAGCTGGGCCCAGGATAACTGCTACTTCAATAAATACTGCTTGATTTGCAAAACAGATCATCTGATAATACTAACAAAATAATCTGAAGTTTTGACTGTTACCTGGAATCCTTGGCACGGGTGTAATAAACTCAGCCCAGGCTGTGATAATTGCTACGTGTATCGAATCGATAGTCGACATGGCAAGGATAGTTCAATTGTTGACAAAACGCTCAACTTTAACCTGCCTTTAAAAAAGAAAAGAAATGGAATATATGCTATCCCTACAAATGAAGAGGTATTCACTTGCTTTAGCTCCGATTTTTTTCTTGATGATACAGATAAATGGCGCACTGAAGTCTGGAATATGATTCGTATTAGAAATGATTGCCATTTCTTTATCATCACAAAACGAATTGATCGTTTTAAGATAAATTTGCCGTATGATTGGGGCAAAGGATACGATAATGTTACAATTGGATGTACCGTTGAAAATCAAGACAGAGCCGATTACCGTTTGCCTATTTTTTATGAAGTTCCTGTTAAACATAAAATGATAATTTGTGAACCACTTCTTGAACATATTGACATTTCGAAATATTTGGGTAACTGGGCAGAACAAGTCATTGTTGGAGGTGAATCAGGCAATGAAGCCAGGATTTGCGATTATGATTGGGTACTTGATATTCAGCGTCAATGCCGGCAAAATAGTATCCCATTCCATTTTAAACAGACAGGTGCCAAGTTTCTTAAAGAGGGACACTTATACCTGATTAGCCGCAAACTTCAGCAACAGCAAGCAAATAAAGCCGGAATTGATTTCAATTTTCAATGACGCAGGTAATTGATTCTGCTATTTTTTTTGAGGTTTCGAGGAGTTCTGGTGCACTACATTAAACGAAGAATCCAAAGTCAATACTGCATCTGCCGATTGCCCGTCAATGGTTAAACCTTTTATTTTGGGTGATTTTCCTTTTTGAATCAAAGTATAAATCTGTTTTTCGTTAAGCATTTTCCCAAACTGTTCAAATAAAACTTTGAAGGTACACCCCACCTTATACTCGCTGCATCCGAACGCTGTTTTGCCTTTAAGGATATTGCCCTTTTTACATTTCGGACAAATTACAGGATCAATATCGTTCGTTTTTTTCGTAGTTTTTTTTACAGCAGCTTTCTTTGTATTCATTGATTTTATTTTTTCGGGTTTTTCCGTATCCTCTTCTTCTGGTTTTACATCCTGCTCAATAAAGATCATTTTTTTCGACTCAAGCTTAACCTCAGTTACTAATTGCAAAACCATTTCTTTCATTTCATCCAGGAAAAGCTTTGGATCGTATTGGCCTTTTTCAATCAGTCGTAATTTCTTTTCCCACATTCCAGTCAACTCAGCAGATTTCAACAAATCATTTTGAATAGTGTTTATCAATTGAATTCCAGTTTGTGTAGGAACAAGGTTCTTCTTATCGCGGGTTACGAATTTACGTTTGAACAACGTTTCAATGATATTTGCACGGGTTGATGGTCTTCCAATGCCATTTTCTTTCATCAGTTCGCGAAGTTCTTCATCTTCCACCTGTTTGCCGGCTGTTTCCATGGCTCTCAGCAATGTAGCTTCCGTAAGCATCTTGGGTGGTTGGGTTTGTTTTTCTTGCAGATCAGGTTTATGTTTACCTTTCTCACCTTTCACGAAGTTTGGCATTATTTGTTCTTCGCTGGCTTCAACTTCAGCCTCCTTTTCACCATCTTTCTTGGGATACAATACGCGCCACCCATCTTCCAGGATAACTTTACCTGTGGCTTTAAACTCGTGTGTGCAAACTTTTCCCATTACGATGGTATTTGATACAATGCAATCGGGATAGAACACTGCAATAAACCTTCGTGCAATCAAATCATAAACCTTTTTCTCCTCCAGCATCAATCCTGACGGCTTTACCCCTGTAGGAATAATTGCATGGTGATCGGTAATCTTAGCATCATCGAATACCTTTTTACTCTTTTTGATTGGCTTGCCGAGTAATGAAGCAGTAAAGTTTGCATAAGGCTCCAAATTTTTCAGAATCCCCTCAACTTTAGGATACATGTCGTTGGGCAAAAATGTAGTATCTACACGGGGGTAGGTTACCATTTTTTTTTCATACAGACTTTGAATATATTTCAAAGTATCGTCGGCTGTGAAACTGTATTTTTTATTGCACTCAATCTGAAGTGCTGTCAAATCGAATAGTTTGGGAGGAGCCTCATTGCCTTTTTTCTGTTCAAAAGATACTATCTCAAAAAGATTTGTTTTTATTTCTTCAATTACCCGTGAAGCCTCTTCAACAGTATCGAACCGGCCATTGGTGGAATTAAAAATCACGTTCCTGTAATTCGTTTTTATTTCCCAGAATGGTTTAGACACGAAATTCTGAATCTCCTCAAACCGGCGGACTATCAATGCCAGCGTAGGTGTCTGAACCCTGCCTATTGACAGAACTCCTTTTCCATCGGCATACTTCAGGGTATATAAACGGCTTGCATTCATTCCAAGCAGCCAATCACCAATGGCACGGGCATTTCCAGCCGAATACAATCGGTCAAAATCTTTTCCGTCTTTTAATGTTTCGAAGCCTTCTTTTATCGCTTCATCTGTCATGGAAGATATCCATAAGCGTTTCAGTGGTTTTGAGCATCCGGCTTTTGTAAGCACCCAACGCTGAATGAGTTCCCCTTCTATCCCGGCATCACCACAGTTTATTACTTCGTCACATTCTTCAACCAGCTTTTTTATAGTGTTAAACTGCTTCAGAACACCGTCGTTTTCGATTAATTTTATACTAAACCGCGCCGGAATCATTGGAAGTGAATACATTCGCCAAGATTTCCAGTCGGGAGTATAATCTTCCGGGTTTTTGAGTGTACACAAGTGGCCAAATGTCCAGGTTATCTGATAGCCGTTTCCTTCAAAATAGCCATCCTTACGAGTATTGGCTTTCAATATTCTCGCTATTTCCTTTGCTACACTTGGTTTTTCGGCTATACAGACTTTCACTTTCCGGCTATCCATTTCAATTTGTGAAATTAGGAAAATTGTTGGAGATTCGAGTTCCCGTAGTCATACGGATTCTTAAAAGTTTTAAACAAAACATTCAGAAAAAACGCAATTGCATTAAAAGGAAAAGCATTCAAGCGAATCCTCAATGTTAAGCGGTTTAGTAATTTAATCGGCAATCATTTTAACAACCAGGAATTTTTTAATGCTGCACTGTGAATTTACCTTCTGAATATTGAATTGCAGATGTATCAATAATTTTATAAAAATAAATACCATTCGCAAAATCGGTAGTATTAATTTCCATAATATTTTCCATGACAGGTTTTTCAAGAATTGTATTTCCATTAATGTCAGAAATAATCAATTTACCGCCACTGTTATATGTTTTTGAACACTCAATTTTAATTTGGCTGTTTGCAGGATTCGGGAATGTTTTAGCTGATGAATTCAAGACAGTGCTTTCAGCAATACCAGCAACTGATCCAGCAAACGCCATGTTATCCACCCACAGGTAATCATCCGATGCGGGGTTTGCACCACTAGCCTTTAAAACAATTATACATGTATCCGGATAATTGCCCGATTTATATGTAAAGTCGATAGTAAAATTTGCCCAGCTCATTACCATTCCAGATAAAGCCTGGCTTGCAAAGGCAACTGTATCCCTTTTCTCCAATGCCGAATTCCAGCGGGTGAGCAGCGCGCTTACAGCACCCTGACTTGTTCCATAAATCATATGTTGCCACTTTCCTGTAATGCTCTGAGGACGCAATGAATATGAGAAACCTGATTTGGGCAAAAGTGTAACAGAATCCAAAACACCGCTCACGGCAATCCCATTTACAACAACAGAAGCTATTGTCTTTGATGTAAGCTTTAAATAGGATACACCAGGGCTTCCCGGAGTTCCCTTTGTAGCGGTAAAGATTCCCGACAATGCAGTTGCATTATTCATTGTGCCCCAGGAATCGGGATTACTGTAGCTCCCCATGCTTGTCCAGTTCTCAAATCCGGCATTTGGAATTTGCGAAAAGCAAGAATTCAAAAGCAATGCAAACAATATTGTGTAAATTATTTTTTTTATAAACATGGCTGATATTTTTTAAATATTTTATTCTTATTTTTTATTCACAGTATCATTGCTACTCTCCGATTTTTTTTCAACAAGGTCCATTCCACATTTCGGACATTTTCCAGGTTTGTTGCTTGTAATCTCAGAATCCATAGGACAGACATATGTAATTTTAGTTGTACTTACATTTTTCTCAGCGGTGCTTTTCTTTTCGTGTGAAGAGCAGGCTGTAAATGCAATCGACAAAGATACAAGGCCAATTGTCAATAGTTTAATTTTTGTTTTCATGATATTTTTTTTTATTGCGATCAGTACAACTTATATAATAATAAACTAAATGATTTTCAAAATTAAGATTTCTTATCATTACTTGCTGAACAATTTTTATTTTCAATCCGGCCAAATCACCGCATGAAATACTCATGTAAATTAAAAACCGTATATTTGCAAAAAAATAATTACATTAAAATTCAACAACGAACATTTCCCTCCTTACAATAGCCAGGTTTTGGTTCAATAAACAACATCCTACTTATTTTTATTATGCCATTTAAATCATTAAACATCATTAAACCTATTCTTAGATCGATAGAACAAGAAGGTTACAAAATACCCACGCCTATTCAGAAAGAAGCTATCCCCATTGTTTTACGAGGAACAGATTTATTAGGCTGCGCCCAGACAGGTACCGGGAAAACTGCAGCATTTGCAATTCCAATTCTGCAGTTGTTATATGCATCAAACGCAAACGACAAGAAAAGAAAAATCAGAAGTCTGATAGTGACTCCAACCCGTGAACTTGCAATTCAGATAAACGAGAGTATACAGGCATATGGCCGGTTTACACGGTTAACAAGTACTGTGATTTTTGGTGGCGTAAATCAAAATCCACAAACAGCTATTTTACAAAAAGGCGTTGACATTTTAGTTGCAACTCCCGGCCGATTGCTCGATCTGATGAATCAGGGATTTATTTCATTGCGGAATATTGAAATCTTTGTACTGGATGAAGCCGACCGCATGCTTGATATGGGATTTATACACGATGTAAAAAAAATTATCGCGGCACTACCACGTAAGCGTCAGTCGCTTTTTTTCTCGGCCACTATGCCACCCGAAATTATTAAACTGTCGAATACAATTTTATTTCAACCCCTGAAAGTTGAAGTTACTCCATCTGCATCGACGGTGGATATAGTGAAACAGTTTGTTTACTATGTTGACAAAGGCAATAAAAACGATTTACTTTTGGAAGTCCTGAAAGATAAGAACATAAAGACTGCACTGGTGTTCACACGGACAAAACATGGGGCTGACAAAGTTGTAAAAATTCTTGCCAAAAATAAAATCAGCGCTGAAGCTATTCACGGCAACAAAGCCCAGAGCGCCCGTCAGCGCGCACTTGCTAATTTCAAAGCTCAGACAACAAGAGTGCTTGTGGCCACGGATATTGCGGCACGAGGCATTGATGTGGAAGACATGGAGTTTGTTATCAACTATGAAATTTCAAATATTGCCGAAACGTATGTGCATCGAATTGGCCGCACAGGAAGAGCAGGAGCTAAAGGTACTGCGTATTCATTCTGTGATGCGGAAGAAAAAGAATACATCCTCGATATCGAAAAACTAATCGGAAAAAAAATTCCAGTGATAGAGGATCATCCTTTCCCCTTGATTGATCATAACCCAGTTAAAAAGCCAAAACAGCAACGAAATAATTCACACCATTCAAACCAAACATCACCCGCTGGCGGAAGAAATACTTCTAATGCAAGTTCAGCAGGCAACAATAACAAAAAGAAATGGTTTGGAAAGGCCAAGGTATATGGCAGGTAAGTTTATTCAATTATAAACTGAGACCAAGAATTTCAAGAAATAAAACCCTGATCTTTATTAATTCCGTAAAATTCCTTATTGAATATTTACAAATGCATGTATAAATATGTACGTTTTTGCATATTTTTACAGCGAAAACTATTGGCCAACATCAGATGTTCATAGAATAAAACTTCATGAACCACTAAAAAATTAATTATGAAAAAGAATAAATTTATTTTATTGATTGCCTCGATGGCTGCATTAGCTGCATGCCACAACACCAAAAAGGAAACTAAAAACGACAACCCGTTTATGAACGATTACACAACCACTTTCCAGGTGCCTCCTTTCGACAAGATTGACACAGCTGATTACATGCCCGCATTCATTGAAGGAATGAAGCAGCAGAAGGCAGAGATCGACTCCATTGTAAATAATCCTGCTGAGCCCACGTTTGACAACACCATCCTGGCATTTGATAAGTCAGGAAAGCTGCTTAGCAAAGTCAGTAATGTTTTCTATCCGCTTTGTGATGCCAACACAAACGATCAGATGCAGGCCATTGCACGTAAAATAAATCCGCTGCTGTCAAAACACAGGGATGAAATTTCAATGAATGAAAAACTTTTCAAACGCATTAAAATAATTTATGATAAACGCAACAACATGAAACTGGACAGTCAGCAAATACGTGTTGTGGAAAAATATTATCGCGATTTTGAACGCCTCGGAGCTAACCTGCCGAAAGATAAACAGGACACCCTGAAAAAAATTAATGCAGAACTTTCAACACTTACATTACAATTCGGTGAAAACCTTCTGGCTGAAACAAAATCATTTCAGCTTGTAATTGATGATAAAAAAGATTTAAAAGGACTGCCTGAAACAGTAATTGAGGAAGCAGCATCTGCAGCGAAAGAAGCAAAGAAAGATGGAAAGTGGATTTTTACACTTGACAAACCCAGTATGCTTCCATTCCTGCAGTATGCCGATAACAGGGCGTTGCGTGAAAAAATTTACCGTGGTTATTTCATGCGTGGCGATAATGATAATAAAAACGACAATAAAAAAACTGTTGCTCAAATTGTAAAACTTCGTCAGGAAAAAGCGGAACTCCTGGGTTTTAAAACTTATGCAGCGTATGTTATTGATGACAACATGGCAAAGACACCTGAAAAGGTTAATGAATTTCTTATGAAATTATGGAAGGCATCATTGCCTGTTGCAAAAAAAGAAGTTGTTGAGATGCAGAAAATAATTGACCGTGAAGGTGGCAAATTTAAACTGCAACCTTGGGACTGGTGGTATTATGCTGAAAAAGTAAGAAAAGAAAAATACAATCTTGATGATACTGAACTCAAACCATACTTCAGTTTAAATAATGTGCGCGATGGAATGTTCTGGGTTGCGAACAAATTGTACGGAATTACTTTTTCAAAGCTCACCAATGTTCCTGTTTACCAGGCAGACGTTGAAGTATACGAAGCAAAAGAAGCCGATGGCAAGCATCTGGGGATTTTGTATCTTGATTATTATCCCCGCGATTCAAAACGCGGTGGCGCATGGTGCACCAGTTTTCAGAATGCAGGCTGGGAAAACGGTAAAAAAGTAGATCCAATAGCTTCTGTTGTTTTTAATGTTACAAAAGCTACTGCAACCACTCCTTCATTACTGACCTGGGAAGAAGTCACTACTCTCTTCCATGAATTCGGACATGCATTGCACGGCTTATTTTCAGAAGGAAAATATAACAGGACTGCAGGAAGTGTAGCCAACGATTATGTTGAGTTCCCATCACAGTTTGATGAAAACTGGGCAGGTGAAAAGGAAGTGCTGAAACATTTTGCAAAGCATTACAAGACCGGCGCTGTAATTCCCGATTCGCTTATCAAGAAAATTCAGAACAGCAGTTTATTCAACCAGGGATTTGTGACTGTGGAATACCTTGCAGCTTCAATACTTGACATGGATTTATACAGCATCAGCAAGCCTGAAGATATCGATGTTAATAAATTCGAAAAAGCATCCATGGATAAAATCGGGCTAATACCTGAAATACTGCCACGCTATCGTACTACTTATTTCTCACACATTATTGATGGTGGTTATGCAGCAGGATATTATGTTTACATTTGGGCAGCCGTGCTTGATGCAGATGCTTTCAGTGCATTTAAAGAATCAGGTGATATCTTTAACCAGAAACTTGCAGCTAAATTCCGTAAGTATTGCCTGAAAGAATCAGGTGATGGCGAAGGTATGGACCAATACAGGAAATTCCGGGGCAAAGATCCTTCAGTTGATCCATTGCTTGAAAGAAGGGGATTAAAATAAAATTTATTTTCTTGTAAAAAAGCGCCTTCATTGAGGGCGTTTTTTTTTGTTACGATGTGTTGTTTTTATACATTTAACAAAATCAAAATTATCATTTTTACTAAATTTTACCTGTCAATTAACACGCTGTTAACAAATGTTAACAAATTAATTTTTGCCGCATTTACCTAGGTAATAGAGGGGTTGGCATGATGTGAAAACAATAACAAATATTTATCCTACTATTCTTATTGCATTCGTAGTTTTCAGACTGTATATTTGTATCGGAATTCATTCTAAAAAAGAAATAAATGCAATTCGATATAGACCTTATAGAATCAGTTTACAAATCACTTCCGCATAGAATTAAGGAGGCAAAAGAGTTTTTGAATCATGCATTAACACTCTCTGAAAAGTTAATTTATGCTCATTTAAACAATTCATTAACCAAAGAATATTCGAGAGGCTCTGATTATGCCGATTTCAGACCCGACCGTGTTGCCATGCAGGATGCAACCGCACAAATGGCACTTCTTCAGTTTATGATGGCCGGGAAAAACAAAACAGCTGTGCCAACTTCAGTTCATTGCGATCACCTTATAATGGCTAAAATCGGTGCAAGTGAAGATCTAAAAACTGCTGATTATACAAACAAAGAAGTTTACGAATTTCTAAGTTCTGTTTGTAATAAATATGGTATAGGTTTCTGGAAACCAGGCGCAGGAATTATTCATCAGATTGTTTTAGAAAATTATGCTTTTCCCGGTGGTATGATGATAGGTACGGATTCACACACACCGAATGCCGGAGGCATTGGAATGATAGCAATTGGTGTTGGCGGAGCTGATGCCGTTGATGTAATGGCTGGGATGGAATGGGAATTGAAATTTCCGAAGATTATTGGAATAAGGTTAAACGGAAAACTCAACGGCTGGGCCTCGGCTAAAGATATTATTTTAAAGATTGCAGGAATGCTTACTGTAAAAGGCGGCACTGGTTGCATCATTGAATATTTCGGTGAAGGAGCAAAATCACTTTCTGCAACAGGCAAAGCAACTATCTGCAATATGGGTGCAGAGCTTGGTGCAACATGTTCAGTATTCGGTTATGATGAAGCCATGAGCAAATTCCTTAAAGCAACCGGAAGGGAAAAAGTTGCAGAACTCGCTGAAAACATTCGTGAATACCTCAATGCAGACGCAGAGGTACTTTCAAATCCCGAAAAATATTACGACCAGTTTATTGAAATAAATCTTGATGTATTGGAACCATTTATTAACGGACCTTTTACACCTGACCTTGCAACGCCACTTTCCAAAATGAAAGAAGTTGCAGTAAAAAATGGTTGGCCTTTGAAAATAGAAGTCGGCTTAATTGGCTCTTGTACCAATTCGTCTTACGAAGACCTATCGCGTGCTGCATCCATTATTAAAAATGCTGCAGATAAAAATTTAAAAGCAAAATCACTTTTTACAATTACACCCGGATCTGAACAAATACGCGTTATTGCTGAAAGAGATGGCCTGTTTGACACGTTCAGAAAAATAGGCGGAAAAATATTTGCCAATGCTTGTGGTCCATGTATCGGACAATGGGAACGTGAAGGATCAGAAAAAAATCAGGTAAATTCAGTAATACATTCTTTCAACAGAAATTTTTCGAAACGGGTTGATGGAAATCCAAACACTCATGCATTTGTTGCATCACCCGAAATAGTTGCTGCCATTGCTCTTGCAGGAGATCTCACTTTCAACCCAATTACTGACACTTTATTAAATGAAAATGGTGAACAGGTAAGACTTGATCCCCCAACGGGATTCGATCTTCCGCCTATGGGATTTGAAACAGTTGAAAATGGCTACCAGGAGCCAGCTTCAGAAAATGCACCTGATGTAATTGTAAAGGAAAATTCCGACAGGCTGCAGTTGCTTGAACCATTTACTGCCTGGGATGGATATGACCTGTTGAACATGCCGCTGTTGATTAAAGTAAAAGGCAAATGCACAACGGATCATATCTCTATGGCCGGAACCTGGCTAAAATACCGGGGTCATTTGGACAACATTTCAAACAACATGTTGATAGGCGCTATAAATTTTTTCAATGATAAACCAAACCAGGTGCTGAACCAAATCACTCATCAATATGAAGCAGTTCCCGACACGGCACGTGATTACAAAGAAAAAAATATCAGTTCAATAGTTGTTGGTGATGAAAATTATGGTGAAGGATCTTCACGTGAACATGCTGCAATGGAGCCACGTTTCCTGAATGTAAAAGCAATATTGGTAAAATCATTTGCAAGAATTCATGAAACCAATTTAAAGAAACAGGGAATGCTTGCCCTGACTTTTTCAAACAAAGAAGATTACAATAAAATAAAAGAAGATGACAAACTATCTATAACCGGACTTCAGCTATTTGAAACCGGAAAACCGCTTACAATTGTATTGAATCATGCTGACGGAACAACTGAAAACATTCCGGCAATTCACACATACAATGCAGCCCAGATTGAATGGTTCAAAGCAGGATCGGCGCTGAATATGATAAGAAAATCAATAAAGTAAAATTTTAAAAACAGTGTTATGGAAACTGCTATTAGATATAAAAAAGAAGAACTGATGGATTTCGTTGTTCGCTACATGACCACTCTTGGTGTTCCTGAAAATGATGCCCGGATAGTTGGAGAAGTCCTGATTTCAGCAGATATGAGAGGTGTAGAATCACATGGACTGATTCGGTTAGGTTCCTATTACGGAAACAGAATTCTAAAGAAATTCATCGACCCAAAAACTCCTTATAAAATTCTAAAGGATACTCCAACCACTGCTTTAATTGATGGTGGCAATGGCTGCGGACAAGTTGTTTCCTTTAATGCAATGCAAATGTGTATAGCAAAAGCAAAGCAATCCGGGCTTGGTGCGATCACAGTAAACAACAGCAATCACTTTGGTATTGCTGGATTTTACTCAATGATGGCGCTTGAACATGATATGATAGGTTTCTGTATGACCAACTCACAGCCACTGGTATCGCCAACTTACGGTAGAACTGCAGTGCTAGGAACAAATCCGATTAGTGTGGCGGTTCCTTCCGGAAAAAAATATCCATACGTACTTGATATGGCTACAAGCGCTGTTGCTTATGGGAAAATTCAGCTTTATGAAAAAAAGAAAGAAGAAATTCCTGTTGGTTGGGGAGTAGATGAAGAAGGTCGTGTAACAACAGATCCCACAAAAATAAAACCTGGCGGACATGGCGCACTGCTTCCATTGGGAGGAATGGATATCACAGCAGGATACAAAGGGTACGGACTTGCAATGCTGGTTGAAATTCTTTGTTCTACATTATCCGGTGGTAACTATCTCACAAATGTTGGCTCACCGTCAAGCCCAAACCCTACAGGTGTTTCACATTTTTTTATGGCTATGGATATTGCAGCATTCCGATCAGTTGTAGACTTTAAAAATCAAATGGATGATATGATCACACTCCTAAAAAATTCACCGCTTGCAGCAGACAGGGATGAAATTCTTGTAGCAGGAGAAAAGGAGTATGAATATGAAAAGTATAATCAGATCAATGGAGTGCCGCTGATACAGCAAATTGTAGACGACCTTGTGAAAGAAGGAGACAAAATTGGTGTAGCATTTCCAGTTTTAGCACACGCAGAATAATTTAAATAATAACCAATGTTATGGCTGACAAGATTAAAATAGAAAATAGTAGACTTATAGTTCCCAATTATCCTATAATCCCTTTTATTATTGGTGACGGAACGGGTCCTGATATCTGGAATGCATCTGTAAGAGTATTTGATGCTGCAGTTGCAAAAGCATATAACGGAAAAAGAAAAATTGAATGGAAAGAAGTTCTTGCCGGTGAAAAGGCTTTTAACCAGACAGGTTCATGGCTTCCGGAACAGACACTTTCCGATTTCAGGGAATATCTTGTTGGAATTAAAGGACCTCTTACAACACCCATTGGCGGAGGCATGCGTTCGCTGAATGTGGCGCTGCGTCAGGAACTTGATCTGTATACCTGTTATCGCCCGGTTCGCTATTTCAGCGGCGTTCCCAGTCCTGTAAAACATCCTGAAAATGTAAACATGCATATTTTCAGAGAAAACACCGAAGACATTTATGCAGGAATAGAATTCATGAATGGAAAACCGGAAACAGAAAAGTTGAAAAGATTTTTAATTGATGAAATGGGAGTAAAATCCATTCGTTTTCCAAATACTGTTTCTCTTGGGATAAAGCCTGTATCAGTCGAAGGAACAGAGCGGCTTGTAAGGCAGGCTATCAAAATGGCCATAGAACGAAAACTTCCTTCAGTGACTTTTGTTCACAAAGGCAACATCATGAAATTTACAGAGGGTTCATTCATGAAATGGGGATATGCATTGGCAGAAAGAGAATTTGAAGGCAGTGTTTTCACATGGATGCAATACAATAAGATTGCTGCAGAATTGGGTAATAATGCAGCGGATGAAGCAATGAGCATAGCAGAAAAATCGGGTAAAGTAATTATTAAAGATGTAATTGCTGACGCATTCCTGCAACAGATTCTTACCAGGCCGGCTGAATATTCAGTGATCGCAACATTAAACCTGAACGGAGATTACATTTCAGATGCTCTTGCAGCAATTGTTGGAGGCATTGGTATTGCTCCCGGAGCAAATATTAATTACGAAAGCGGTCATGCAATTTTTGAAGCTACACACGGAACCGCGCCTAAATATGCTGGACTTGACAAAGTGAATCCGGGATCAGTAATTCTGTCCGGAGCACTGATGTTTGAATATATGAAATGGTTTGAAGTGGCCGACAGCATTTATGCTGCTATCGAAAAAACTATTCTGAGTAAAAAAGTGACTTACGATTTTCAGCGGTTAATGGAAGGGGCGACCTTATTGAAAACCTCTGAATTCGCCACTGAAATAATAACTAATATTTAAATCCAACTTATTACTAACGTTATAAAAACCAAAAATCATGTTCGAAAATGAATTCTTTACAAAATTTGAAGAATCTGTCTGGCAAGCCAGTCAGATTGATATGGGACTTTTCGATAAGTTCGATGTAAAACGCGGATTAAGAAATAAGGATAAAACCGGTGTGCTTGTTGGATTGACAAATATTGGTGACGTTATAGGATATGAGAAGGTGGGAGATAAAGTAATTGCTGTCCCGGGCAGATTAATTTACAGGGGCATCGATATTGAAGATATAGTTGCTGGTCACCAGAAAGATGACCGTCATGGGTTTGACGAGACAGTATTTCTTTTACTCACAGGGAAATTACCAACAAAAGAGGAATTGACAACTTTTTCTGATCGTATGGCCTCATTGCGGGAATTGCCTGACAGCTTTGTAAAAGATATGATCTTAACATTAAAAGGAAAAGATGTTCTGAATATGCTTGCCCGTTCTATACTCGCACTATATACAATGGATGATAAAGCAGATGATATTTCAATGCGCAATATGTTAAATCAGACGGTAAATATTATTTCAAAATTTCCGTCAATTATTGCATATTCATATCAGGCTTTAAGTCATGCCTATAAAGGAAAAACACTTTCAATACGGTATCCGAACAAAGAGCTAAGTACTGCTGAAAATTTCCTTTACATGATAAAAGGAAGTTCACGCTACACCAAGCTGGATGCTGACCTGCTTGACCTGGCGCTTGTACTGCATGCCGAACACGGTGGTGGTAATAACTCTACATTTACAATGAGGGTCACAAGTTCAACCGAAACAGATATATATTCAGCAGTAACTTCAGCTATAGGTTCATTAAAAGGGCCACTGCACGGTGGTGCAAACCTTAAGGTTCTTGAAATGATGACTGATATGAAAGCTCATATCACCGACTGGAAAGATGAAAAACAGGTAGAGGATTATCTTATTAAAGTTCTTGAAAAGAAAGCTAACGGCGATTCAGGTAAGATCTATGGAATAGGACATGCTGTTTACACTATCTCCGATCCAAGAGCCATTCTGCTTCGCGAAAAAGCAAGAGCACTTGCCATTGAAAAAGGGAAAGTTGATGAATTCGATCTTTATCAGCTCGTGGAAAAATTGGCTCCTGATGTCTTTTCTAACTTCAAAGGATTCTCCGAAGAGAAACGTAATTGTATTAATGTAGATTTCTATTCAGGATTTGTTTATTCCTGCATAGGTATGCCAGAAGAATTATATACACCACTTTTTGCTATGGCAAGAATAGCGGGTTGGTGCACGCACAGAATTGAAGAACTTACTTTTACCGCAAAACGCCTGATACGCCCGGGATTCAAGAGCGTGTATGGAAGGCAGAAATATATTCCAATTAATGAACGATAATAAAAATTCAAAAAAATAATTTAACTAAAAAAATAAAAGCCATGGCACCACACGAAAATAAAGATCTGGAACAAGCCTATGAATTAGTCTTTTCAGGTGACCTCTATGAAGCTATAGAAATATTTGAGGATTATGCAAAACAGAATCCGGAAAAAATTTATCCGCTGATGGAAGTAGCAAGTCTATACTATATTCTAGGAGAAATGACAAAATGTATAGCCACGTACAAAAAAGTACTAGAAATGCGTCCCGATAGTGTATTCCCGCTTTACCGTATGGGAGTAGCACTTTATAGATCCACAAATTTTACCGAAGCAGCAGAAGTTTTCAATAAAATTATTGCATCAGGAAAACATCTTCCAATGACATACATCTGGTTGGGCCTTGCATACTATCATCTTGGTCGTGAAGATATGAGCATAGAATGCTACAAAAAACTTCTTGAATTGAGTCCTGAAACAACGATGGGTAATTATTATCTGGGTATTGCATTGAAAGCATCTGGTAAATATGATGAAGCCGTTTCTTATTTCAAAAAATTACTTGAAGAAAACGAACATCATATTTCAGCAAGATATCACCTTGGCCGTTTGTATATGAAAACAAACAAATTTGATGCGGCAAAAGAACAGTTGAAAGAAGTTTTGAAGTTTGATCCGAAGAACAAAAATGCTTCTGAAATGCTTGATTACATTTTTGATGACCATAAATTCTGATTAACTTTAGCCGGTTAATCCCTCCTGCATGCTGCTTGTCAATTGACAGGCAGTTTTGCTTTATACAGTATTTACTGATGTCAGATCGGGGAAGAATCAAAATTGGTTTTGCATCGATACCTAATTCAATTTCACTTAATTTACATCATTAGATTTTTTCATTTTGAAATGCTGATAAAAAAATTAAATTTGTATCAGTAAATAAAAACAAATCTTTCAGATGGAAAAAGCGGAAATACATTTTACTAAAAGAGCCCAGAAATACAACCATTCATCAAATTGGGTGGAAGACCAGCAACTTATTGCGCAACTATTTTCACTTGCTGAAGTGAATAAAGATTCGCTTGTCCTTGATTTAGCAACAGGTACAGGACTTATTGCAAAATATTTTTATGGCAAGGTAAAAAAAATAACTGGTCTTGATATAAGCCAGGAAATGGCTAAATATGCCGAAGGCTGCATGGACGAAATAATTTTTTCTCCGGTTGAAAAAATGCCTTTTGCTGACAATACATTTGATGCATGTGTGTGCAGACAAGGATTACAGTTTGCCGAACTTGACATAGCAATTCCCGAAATTTACCGTGTACTAAAACCCGGCGGAACTGCAGTTCTTTGCCATCTCACCGCGTACAATGAAACTGATAAAGATCTTGCTTTCGAAATTCAAGAACTCCGGAATCCTGCAAGAAGAAATTATCTGATGCCAACTGATATATCAACTCATTTAAAAAAACATGGATTCAGGAATGTTGAAGACATCGAATATATCACTGATGAATCAATAAATAAATGGATTGATAACGGTGCCATTGATGAAGACAGGATGAATAAAATTCGCAATTTATACAGCACTTCTGACAATGAATTTCGAAAAATTCATAAAGTCAGATTTGTTGATAATGATATTATCGATGCAATGCTGCTTGTGATTGCAAAAGCAAAAAAATAATTTCGTATAGCATCTGATGAATCCCATTTTTATTATAGGCACTGAACGTTCGGGAACCAATCTGCTGCGGCTGATGCTTAATATGCATCCGAATATTTTTGTACCACATCCACCGCACATCATGAAATTTTTTACCCCCATTGTGCACAAGTATGGTGATTTAAAGAAAGATACTAATTTCAAAAAACTTATTACAGATGTTTGCAGGCTGGTGGAACTCCACCCCTACCGGTGGGAAATAAAACCAGACAGGGAAAAGGTATTCGCAAATGCAAAAGACAGAAATCTTATTAATATTTATTTTGAAATTTACAACCAATATCTTGAACATATAGGAAAGACAAGGTGGGCATGCAAAAGTACATTCATGATTGAACATGTTCAGGAAATACTGAATTATTATCCTGATGCAAAATTTATTTACATGGTGCGCGACGGCCGCGATGTTGCTGTATCTTCGAAATCATCAATATTCAACCATTTCAACATATATTATATTGCAAAACGTTGGAAAAAAGAACAGGAAACTGGATTGCAGTGGATGGAAAAATTATCATCAAAACAAATCTTGCTGTTGAAATATGAAGATCTTATAACCGAGCCTGAATCAATGATTCAGAATGTATGTACATTTTTAAATGAACGCTATGATGAGAAAATGCTTCAATACCATAATTCTTCTGAAGCAGCAAAATCAGGCAGTCTGAGTATTTCATGGAAGAACACATCAAAACCGGTTATCCGCAATAACAAAGAGAAATTCAATATATCACTAAGTAATAAAGAAATAGAAATTTTCGAAGCTATAGCTTGTTTGCAGATGAGTAAACTTGGCTATCAACTCACCTATCCCATCTCAGATCTCCTGTTGATGCATGACAGCCTTATGAGGCCAAAACTCTCCTATTGGCTCTCTGAAAAATTCTTATATTTGAAAGCAGAGACTAAACATATTTCAAAAGATCGTAATAGCAAATTGCGAATAAAGAAAATGTGGTATATGCGCTATTTACGTTTCGTAAGAAGTTTTTCATAAAATGGAGAAAATTAAGAATACAATTGAGCGCATCAAAAACTGCAGGGGAAGCATACTTGACAGGTATTCTTCTTCTCAATTGTTCTGCAATTCTCTTCAAAATATAAAGCGGATTGTAATTATTAATTCATCTTCCCGTTCAGGATCAAGCCTCCTGTATGCTATGCTGCGTAAGCTTCCACAGGTTTATTCACTAACCGGTGAAGCAGCTCCTTTTTATAAACTGAATACTTCGCTTAATGAATACGACCTCCAGGAATCCGATAAAATTCCGATTTCATTGCATGATAAAGTGATTGATTTTGAAGGCCTTTCAAGAGATTTTTTTTCCGACCTTTATACTTCGGAAAACGGAATTCACACCAACGAAATCGATATTGAAGAATATGCAGATCATCTAATTTTAAGGTTTCTGCTTCAGTGGACCGATATCAGTTTTGACCTGAAACAGATGTCTTCATTGGTACACATAGCTTTTGAAAAATATTCAAAACGAAATGTAAAATTCATTACAGAAGATTTTTATCTTATACTGCTAGAAGAAATCGGAGCAGTGTATCAACAGGTCAATCCATTTTATTATGATATCAGTACTGAGAAGGTTGCACTTCGTTTTCCCTTTGCTGACGTGCCTTCCGGGCCACCAAATTCTTATTTCAATATGGAGGAACCTCCATTTATTCTGCAAAACCCAGGTAAAAAGGCGACTTCGACTGATCTTTCAGAAAAAATATTGTTGCTAAAATCAACAGTGGATTGTTACAGGATGAAACTGCTTGAAAAGATTTTTCCGAATGCCGATATCCGCATTGTTTTTCTTGTACGCAATCCTGCAGCAACAACAAATGGAATCTATGACGGGTGGCTTCACAGGGGATTTTTCTCGCACAATCTGCAACCTTTCTTCGGCAACGATAACAATTTAAAAGAGCTGAATATAAAGGGCTACAGCAATATACACCCATTTGGAAAGTACTGGTGGAACTTTGACCTTCCTGAAGGCTGGCAGGATTTTGCTGACAAGGAACTTATTGATGTTTGTGCGTTTCAGTGGTATTCTGCCAATACTGAAATACGCGATTATATTGGCAGTGCAAAAAGCAATTACCACCAGGTGCATTACGAGAATATCATCAGGAATATTGATCAGCGTACTGTAGAGATGAGCAAGATACTTGATTTCATTGGCATACCGGCCGGTTATATTTCGCATTTACACCTTGACGATCTTCCCATAGTTCAGTCAACACTTCCACCTCAACTATACAGATGGAAAAAAAGAAAAGACATAATCGGCCATTTGCTCGATGATAAAAAAATACTTGAAATGAGTGCGCAGCTTGGCTATTACAAAGAAAACCTGGAGGACTGGTTATGAAATATTTCGGATTGAAATCGGAATACAAAAAACTTACTTCTGTTCTTATTTACAAACCCGGAAAAGAAATTCATAATTATCCTGATCCTGCAGAAATACAGCAATTACGGCCTATTGATCATGATTTAATTTCAAAGGAATATAAAAATATTATTTCAACTTTTGAAAACCTTGGAGTTACGGTTGTACAGATCGATCCTGCTCCAATCACTGAAGACCGATGGTATCAATACAATATGATGTATTGCAGGGACCTGTTGTTCATGACTCCTAAGGGTGCAATCCTATCCAACATGGCCAACAGCACACGAGAACATGAAGTACATTATGCTGAGCGTACATTAATAACGAATGGCATTCCCGTGCTTCACAAAATTGATGGTGCCGGTCGTTTCGAAGGTGCTGATGCACTTTGGGTAAATAAAAAACTGGTTGTTGTTGGAGTAGGAAACAGGACAAATACTTCAGCATTTCAGCAAATCAGGGATCAACTTTCAACAATGGATGTTGAGTGCGTTGCTCTTCCATCATACCAGACAAAGACTCAGCACATACTCGGCACTGTTCAGTTTGTTGACAGCAATCTTGTACTGGTTCGCCATGAAATCACCGATGATGAAGTGATTCGTTTTCTTGAATATCAAAATTTCGAAGTAATTAAAATTCCCGACAACATTGAGGTACGCACCAAGCAGGCAATGAATGTTGTTACGGTTTCACCACGGAATATAATTATGACAGATGGCTGCCCTGAAACAAAATCAATTTTTCAGAATGCAGGACTTACAATTGCAGCTGAACTGGATCTTACACAAATGATCAGTGGTGCTGGCGGCTTGGCCTGTGCCACCGGAATACTGGCAAGAGAAGATTGATAGTATCTTTTATTACTTGATTATTATACTTTTTGAATCCAAATTCTTTGATATCAGGAAAAAATATATCTTTGAATCTAGATATTTACAAACCAAAATACTAAAACCATGAAAAAACAATTACTCTTATGTTTGTTCTTGTTGGCTGGTGCCGGTATTCTTCGTGCACAAACCAATTTATATTTTACAAATTTTGATTCCTATACTGCCGGCGGTTATGCTGCCTTGCAGGCTGGCGCTCCGTGGACAACTTGGTCCGCTGCACCGGGAACAGCTGAAGATGCTACCATTTCAACAACACATGCGTACAGTGGAACAAATTCCGCTTATGTAATCAACAACAACGACTTTGTTTTAAATCTTTATGATAAAACTACCGGCCGCTATATGGTTGAATGGAGAATGTTTGTTGATTCCGGTAAACTAGGATACTTCAATTTTCTTAGCGATTTTACCGGAAGCACCAGCAAATGGGCTATCCAGGGAGAAATATATCACGATTCAATTTTTGTTGATGCTGACGGAGCTTCAAAAGCAAAAGTTCCTTATGCCATGAACACATGGACTCATATGCAACTCATCGTGGACCTTGATGATGATTTTGCAACATATTATATTGACGGTGTTGAAATTGTTAGTTACAAATGGAGCAAAGGCGCACAGGGCACTGACAACAGCTTAAAACTCGACGCTATCGATTTCTTCGGATGGGATGGAACAGGAAGCCCGGTAACTGGCGCATCCGGATATTATCTAGATGACATTAGTGTAGATTCCGTTCTGGCTCCTGAATCACCATTGAATCTTGTTGCTGTGCAAAATGCCGCCGACATTGATGTTTCATGGACTGCACCATCGGGAACTCCTGAACTTTATAAACTTATGCGTAATGGTTCTGTTGTGAATTCCACCACGGGCCTCGCTTATACTGATCCGGGTCCATGGCCGAATACTTACATATATAGTGTTCGAGCACGTTACGCAGGAGAAGGATATTCGCATTCTTCAAATACTGATACTGTTATTATCGCTGGTGGTTACGAACGCAACCTTGTGCTTATGGAAGGCGGTACCGGCACATGGTGTGGCTATTGTCCGGGTGCTGCAATGGGCTTACGTGAGCTTATTGAAACAAATGCAAAAGATGCAACAGCAATTGAATATCATTCGGGCGACACTTACGAAAATACTGCTACCACTGCACGTTTGAATTACTATAATATTCAATCATTCCCAACAGTAATTGCTGACGGACAGCTTTACGCTGTTGGCGGAAATGCTACAACCAGCATGTACCCTACATATTTACCGATGTATAATGCAAGAATCACTGTCCCCGCAATCCAGATTCAGAATATTGATATAGTACAGACTGGAGTTGATACCTATACTGCGACCATTACAGTTACCCAGACTTATCCATATGATGTTACCGGATGGAAACTTCGCACTGCGCTTACTGAATCAAATATCCCGGAAACATGGGGAAACCAGACCGAAGTCGATTTTGCATGCCGTGCAATGTATCCTGATGCAAACGGCACAACACTTGATTTTTCTTCACAGACAACACAGACAGTAACGCTGAATTTCACAACTACTGGTTATATAAAAAACAACTGTGAATTTGTTGCTTTCATTCAATATGATGCTACCAAAGAAGTAACACAGACTTCAAAAATTGACATGTCGAGCATTTTAGGAATTGAAGAATTACAGTCACAGAAAATCAGTATTTATCCGAATCCTGCAAACACCTACATGATGCTTCTGAGCAGCGGCAAAGGAAACCTTGACATCTATGATATGACCGGCAAGCTTGCTTATTCTTCTATAATTTTCAATACCAAACAAGTTATTGATGTAAGCAAATTCACAAAAGGTGTTTACTTTGTAAAAGTAAGCAACAGCAATTCCAACTTTACACAAAAACTTGTGATAGAATAAAATTTCATTTTTCAAAAAGAAGGCTCATATTTTTATGGGCCTTTTTTATTGCTTCAAAGATTAACAGCATTATCTTTACAAAAAAAATCCTGATGCATGAGATAAACCTGGTATATGCTTTTATTGCCGCACTTGCTGCGGGATTTACCAATGCCATTGCAGGTGGCGGAACACTCATTACTTTTCCGGTTCTTGTTGCCATAGGCATTCCACCAATTGCAGCAAATATCACCAATACAATTGCTCTTTGTCCCGGATATTTCGGTGGAGTTTATGCGCAGCGCAAGGATTTTTATTCGCAGAAAAAAACCTTATTAAAAATTCTTCCGGTCAGCATCATTGGTGGTATTGCGGGAGGATTACTTTTATTACAGACCTCGGAAAATTCATTTAAAACACTCATCCCCTATCTGATTTTGCTAGCAACCTTATTGCTCGCTGTTCAGACTCAATTAAAAAAAATAATTAAAAAACGATCAGAAAAATCAACATACAAAACAAAAAACAATACAGCACTTTTTGTCCTTGTTTTTCTCGCCGCCATATACGGCGGATACTTTGGCGCCGGCCTTGGTGTGATTCTGATGGCTGTGCTTGGCCTTGTCCTTGACGATTCGCTTACGCAGCTAAATGCGCTTAAACAGGCAATATCACTAAGTGTAAACGTTTCCGCTGCAATCTATTTTGCTTTTTCAGATCAGGTATACTGGTTGTTTGTAGCAGTAATGGTTATAGGTTCCATCATTGGTGGCTTGATTGGCGGCAAAGTTGCAGGCTCGGTAAAATCAGAAATACTTCGCTGGACAATAGTAATCATAGGCCTTGTAGTCGCTGTGATTTATTTTGTGAAATAAATTTCCTCGCATTTCATAATACAAAGAATTGTCAGGCTGAGGAGTCCTGATAACTATTGGGATGTCTCGAAGTCTGGCTTTCGTTTTTCTCACTTCGAGACGAGGCTATGCCTCTCCTCAGTGTGACCTCATTCTTTTTAACATACTGAAAATTGTTAGCCGGAAATGTCAGGCTGAGTTTATCGAAGCCTGATCGAAGTGTGACAAGAAAAAAATAAAAAAGCCGATCCCAAAAATATCAGGATCGGCAAAAAAAACATGAACGCTTAGACACTAAGCAGCCATCTGTGGCTCGAACGAATTTGCAAGGACTTCAAAAAAGGTTCTTTTATTTCCATCCTTATCAAGATATTCGCGGTTAACGATCCTGCCGGTAAGCGCAACACGTGTTCCTTTCTTAAGCATTTCTGCAGCTTTCTCAGCAGCCTTGTTCCACATTGTAATGCGGTGCCATGTGGTGTTCTTCACCCATTCACCATCTTTGTTCTTGTACGTCTCGTCTGTAGCGAGTGTAAGGTTAACCACTTTGCTTCCGTTTTTTAGGGTTTTCATTTCAGGAGCGTTTCCAATGAATCCGTTCAGTTCTACTTTGTTTGTTGTTTTCATGATGTTTAAAATTTAAGGTTTAGAATTATAATTATTTAAGAGTTAATAAGATTACAAGAGTTTGAAAAATATTAAATAGCAAATAGTAGATAGAAAATAGCAAATATGAGTTCTACCTTTTAATCTGCTTTGCTGTAACAAGCGATTTGCTGAAGATTCTTATCAATTCATAATTTTCAGGCAAAAGAAATTTTAAAGTATTGTCATTATCAGTAATCATATTTGTTTTTTTAATTAAACGGATCCAGTAATTTGATTCGCGCGCTTCCTTCAATACAATTTGCGTTTTGTGAATGAAATCAGCTCTGGATTCAGCGGCGACTGATTCTTCAAAATTTGCGCCTGTTGACGAACCCGATCGAAACAATTGGCCGTATATATGCTTCCCTGAATATGTTTTACACAGATTACTTTCCATTTTCATTATCCTGACTGCGAACTCAAGCATTCTTTCTGACATCTGTTCTCTATAATTTAATTTCGAATTTTCCATTTTTCTTAATTTTTCTATTTGCTATCCTCTATTTGCTATTTTCTATAATCTCTGTCTATATTCAAATTCATTTTCGGAAACTTGGATTTGACGATGCAAAGGAACACAGCTCCAACAACCTCATTCGGTTTTTATACACTTAGATACATTTAATATCCGTTTGTAGTCGGTTACTCCCAAATAAACATTTTGTAAAACATTGACTTTAAAGATTTTTGTATTTATCTTTGAGAAAGGCGTATAATAGAAATATAGTAATGTAAAAATTATGATTCTTGCACTTACTTTAAGAAAAAAACAGAAATTTTGAAATTTAAAACCACCATATTTCTCATCTTATTATTATCAATAAAGTCCTATTCACAGACTTCGACAGATAAACTTACTAGTAAAGATGAATTCAATAAGTATAGCGGGTTACCTCTTTCCGATAAATATGGACAGGTATCAGCACTTAAAATAGCGTATGACCTTGAATCAAATAAAATTTACTACATAAGCTCGAAGTACTATAAGTATCATTATGATTTTTGTTACAGTCAGCTTTATTACGAAGTTAACCTGGAGTACTTCAATAAAGCGAATTACTCAAATGATTCATCACGAAGTTTTTTGCTGGCAAACATTAATTATTTTAAATCGCTTAATATTTATGCCCTTGAGATTTGCCCTGTCGACCTGATGTCCACTGCTCAAATTCTTAAATTATATAATGTAGTTTCAAAAACAACATTTATTGGCGACAGCTTAAAATTATTACTAAACAGTGCACGGCTTCAGAACGAAAAACAAACATTCGAAAAAATAATTCCTATATTAAGTCCTGAGGAAGTTTACAGCAACCTGAATTACCAGGCCATCAGTAAACACAGCAGTTACGGAGTATTGAAATTTATTGACAACCTTGAACTTCAGAAGAACGAATTAACACCAACAGACATAATAGTTCTGAAAGAAACACCTGTCTATTTGCCAATAGTAGCGGGCATAATCGTTAATGAGTTTCAAACACCGTTAAGCCATCTCACCATACTTGGGCAAAACAGAAAGATTCCCATTTCAGCCTACAAGTCAGCATTTCAGGACACATTGTTACGCAGTTTCGAAAACAAAAAAGTATTGTACACGGTTCTTGGTGATACATTTAAAATTGAACAGGTAGATGAATTAAAAAAATCAAATGCTCAGCTGAAAGATATTAAACTTGAATATAATTTAACTGTTGATTCATTAGTCAATATCGAATTCCTTGATAAAAAATCCTTTACCTATGCGGGTAACAAAGCAGCAAACTTAGGTATCTTATACAAGCTAAGTAAAAAAGCAGAATTCAAAACTCCGGAATCTGCATTTGTAATTCCTTTCTATTTTTACAAGGAACATATCAAATATTCGAATGCACAAAAAATGATTGATACTTTGCTTTCGAAAAAAACAATTTATTTAAATAAAGATTCCTTAAAAATATATTTAAAAGCAATAAGAGACGAAATTAAAAACTCGCCTGTTGATACAGTGTTGTTGAGTTTGGTTAACAACAAAATTAAAACGCTCGGCAATTATTCTTCCTTCAGGTTTCGGTCATCAACAAATGCTGAAGATGCAAAAGGTTTTTCTGGCGCTGGACTTTATACTTCAAAAACCGGAACATTGAATGATAAAAATAAACCGATAGACAAAGCTATCAAAGAAGTTTGGGCAAGCTTGTGGTCGTATGAAGCATTTCTGGAAAGGGAATATTATAATATCAACCATCGTGATGTATATATGGCAATATTAGTTCACCGATCGTTTCCTGATGAAGGTGTTAATGGAGTGGCAATCACAAAAAACCTTTACCGCTCCGATGATTATGGGTTTGTAATAAATGCTCAACTTGGAGATGAAAGTGTTGTAAAACCCGATTCAGGTATTGTCAGCGACCAGTTTATATGCTATCCCGGCAAGTCAGATAATATTTACATTAACAAAAATACCGTTGATATAATTACCACATCAAACCTGAACTATGGCACATTAGTGATGACAGAGCAGGAGATTCAGAATCTTGCCGATCAGCTTGAAATAATAAAAAAATATTTTATTCATCATACTATAACATCTAAATCATACCTCGACTTTGGACTTGACCTGGAATTCAAGTTAGACGGAAAAAACAGGGATTTATACTTTAAGCAGGTACGATTCTATAATGATTAATAAACTGCTGAGATTATGCAAGGCTAGACTTTTAATTTAGTTTGATTTTAACGGAATATTTGTAACTTAGACCTCATATACCCGCAATTTTAAATTTGATTTTATGAAAAAACTATTCCTCCTTTCTGCAATCACCCTCTGCTGCCTGCTGAATCTAAAAAGTCAGGCGCAATTGGTTCAGGCACAAACCGGTTATTATATAAATGAATCATGGTATTCATGGACAGATGAATGGATTAAACTTGACGGAAATATTTTATCGATCTGGTCATGCGTGGCTTGGGATACAACTAATAATGGTGCTTTAAAAATTGCAGTCTTTGATTCTTTATGCCAACCGTGGGTGAGTCCGGGAGTAATAGTTCCCGGATATGATTCTTATGGTTCCTGTGTATGTCAAGCCTATGACACGTATGCGTTCGATTTTTATTTTTCATCCGATACTGACAGAACCACCGTGAAAAATTTTCTGAATATAATTCCACAAAATGATTATGTGCTAATAATGACACACCAAAGCAATCATTGCTCTTTGTGGAATGATTCACTGATCGCGGCTTTTCAATCGATCGGGAGTTCTATAACAGATGTAAACAGGATCAATGATAACAGTCCTTACATTATTTTAGGTAAAAAAGGTGCAGCGCCCGGCAGTGTTCCTGAAGTAATTGGTTTATCATTTGGCAATTTAATTACATTATCAGATTCAATGAAATGCAACCCAAATTCAATCGCTGAAATAAATATAGATCCAGTCATTTCTATTTTTCCAAATCCTTCTTCTGAAAATATAACTATCACTAATTCTCAAAAGTCAACAATAGATATTTTAAATATCGAAGGACAAATTATTAAAAGTATTAATTCAGATGGGAACCATACATCTATTGATATTTCAGGCTTTACAAGAGGAATGTATTTTGTAAAAGTCAAATCTAAAGATGGAATTGTTGTAAAGAAATTTATAAAAGAATAGTTCTCAAAAAGCATGGCCTTTTAATTTCTTCAAAAAATTCATCACTTTTCATTTTAAATTCCTTTACTACGAAAAGGCAAATCACTTTTCTATTCATATACTACCGGAATTATTTCTTTCTAAAATATTTTATCTTTGTCTCAAATAAATTTTATCATGAAAAAAGCAATTAATGTTTCAAGTGCACCAAAGGCAATAGGGCCTTACAGCCAGGCAATACTGACAAATGGAATGCTTTTCGTATCAGGACAGATACCAATTGATCCGTCATCAAGTGAACTTATCAAAGGAGATATTCAGGCACAGACGCAAAGGGTAATGGCAAATATCCACGCCATACTTAAAGATGTTGAAATGGATTTTTCAAATGTTGTTAAAGCTTCAATATTTCTTTCCGACATGGAAAATTTTCAAAAGGTAAATGAAGTATATGCAACCTATTTCAGCGAAAATCCTCCAGCCCGCGAATGCATACAGGCCGCACGATTGCCGCGAAGCGTAGATATTGAAATTTCTGTAATTGCAGTGAAAGAATAAAATAAATCACGCAAAGACGCAAAGGCGCAAAGAAATATTTCATATTAATTATGTTTTTATTTTTCAGCAATTAAATAATATCTTGTCATCTTATGACTTGTCTTCTTGTCAACTAACTTTTCCACTTTCTAACTTTGAACTTTTTAACTTTAAATCAATGCTAAAAAAACTTTTCTTCACTTTATTCATAAGCATCTCGCTAATTTCAACATCAAGGGCCGACGAAGGCATGTGGCTGCCCATTCTCCTCGAACAGCTTAACCAGGGCGACATGCAGAGCATGGGACTAAAACTTACTGCCGAAGATATATACAGTATCAACAATTCAAGTCTTAAAGATGCCGTGTGTTTGTTTGGTGGTGGCTGCACTGCCGAAGTAGTTTCAGATAAAGGATTAATTCTCACAAATCATCATTGCGGTTATAGTTCCATTCAATCGCACAGCAGCGTTGAAAATAATTATCTCGAAAACGGTTACTGGGCAACGGATTTCAAGGATGAACTTTCAAATGCCGGATTGTCGGTTACATTTATTGTGAAGATGGAAGACGTCACAACGCAGGTGCTTGATGGAGTGCTTGCAACAATGTCGGAAACACAGCGTGCCGAAATCGTTAAAAAAAATATTGATAAAATTGAAAAGGCCGCAGTAAAGAATACAATTTACAAAGCCAAGGTAAAACCCTTTTCTTACGGCAACGAGTATTATCTTTTCATAACCGAAGTTTTTACTGACATCAGGCTTGTCGGGACTCCACCCAACTCTATCGGAAGCTTTGGCGGTGACACCGACAACTGGGCATGGCCAAGGCACACAGGAGATTTCTGTGTATTCAGGATTTATGCTGATAAAAATAATGAACCGGCAGATTACGCCGAAAGCAATGTTCCTTATGTTCCAAAAAAATCACTGACAATTTCCCTAAAAGGTGTGAAGAAAGACGATTTCACAATGGTTTACGGCTTCCCCGGAAGAACGCAGGAATATCTTACATCCTATGCAGTGAACCAGATAGGAAATATTGAAGACCCGGTGATGATAGGCATACGCGACAAAAAACTCGAGATCATGCGCGCCGCGATGAAATCAAGTCCGCTCATAAAAATTCAGTATGCATCCAAATATGCCAATATTGCCAACTACTGGAAAAAATGGGCAGGAGAAAGCAAAGGCTTACGGAAAACCGATGCAGTGGAAAAGAAAAAAATATTTGAAGAAAAATTCTCGGCCTGGGCAAATGCTGATGAAACAAGGAAAGCCACGTATGGCAAATTGCTTCCGGTATTTAAGAGAGTTTATGAAATGTATAGTCCCATTGCACTGGCATACGATTATTTTTCTGAAGCAGGAGCGGGTCTTGAAATGATAAAGTACGCATCGGGCTTCAATAATCTCATCACCAAATGCAATGATAAATCCGTTTCTGATTCTGCAATTGCAGTATTGATAGGTCAGTTCAAAACAAGCGCAGGATATTTTTTCAAGAATTATGATCAGCCCACCGATAAAAAATTATTTACTTCGATCTTAAAAATATATTATGCAAATGCCGACACAGCTTACCAGCCTGACATTTTCAAAAAAGTAATTAAAACAAAATTCAACGGTGATATTGAAAAATATGCTGATTATATTTATTCGAAATCAAATTTTGTTTCAAAAGAAAAAGTTGTTAAAATGCTCTCATCGCTTAAGCGCAGCAAAGCTTCAAAACTCAAGGATGATCCTTTGTATATACTTGCATCATCAGTTTATTCGAATTATTATAAAAACATTCAACCCTTGTTCAATGCATGCAATGACAAGCTCGACAGCCTTTACAGGATTTACATTAACGGATTAAGAGCTATGCAACCCGACAAAAAATACTATCCCGATGCCAATCTCACACTGCGTCTTGCTTATGGAAAAATTGATGGTTACAAACCAATGGATGGTGTATTTTACAATTACTATACAACGCTCGATGGTGTTATCCAGAAAGAAGATGATGAAGTAGACGATTATAAAGTTCCTGCAAAACTCAAGGAACTGTATACTAAAAAAGATTATGGTCGCTATGGTACTGATAGTACAATGATGGTTGCATTCATAGCTACAAACCATACCACAGGCGGCAATTCAGGAAGTCCCGTGCTCGACGGACAAGGACAACTTATAGGAATTAATTTCGACAGGGTATGGGAAGGTACGATGAGTGATGTTAATTTTGATACAAGTCAATGCAGAAATATTTCGCTCGACATCCGCTACGCACTTTTCATAATTGACAAATATGCAGGTGCCACAAGGCTTATAAACGAAATGAAGATTGCAGAATAGTATGTCAATATTAAAATTAATAAAATACCGTAAAGCCACGTAACAATTATTCGCATTTAGAATTTCTTAAAACTTTCTCTGTGTAACTCGGTGAAAGTCCTCTGTGCGACACTAAAACTATTAGGTGTAATTATTTTTGCAAAACTATAATAGTTTCGCAATCTTATTTTTCTTGAATTCAACGTTATGAAATTTTATATATTAATTTCGCAAGTTTACAAAACACCCTATGTCTAAACCTCGAAAACTGAAAATTTACTTGTTACAATTTAACTGATATGACTGGCACAAAATCAAAATTCCTACTCTTCTTTACATCAATACTTTTAACTTCTTCAATTTTATTCGCGCAGGAAAAAGGCGATGGCAACAAAGGCGGCGGAACCGGACATCCCGGTGGCACAGGAGCCTATGGCGCAGGCAGCGGAATTCTTGGCTCACTGAAAGGCGTGGTTATTAATTCAACTTCGCTGAAACCACTTGAATATGCATATGTTGTATTATACAAAGCAATGGATTCAACACTCGTTTCAGGCTCTATTACCGATAGTCTCGGAAAATATAAAATCGAAAAAATTGCATTGGGAAAATATTATGTGGCAGTAAACCTTATCGGCCACAAACAGCAAAAGATCAGCGATATCTTTATCGGTCCGAAAAATCCGGACAAAACTCTCGACACAATTAAGCTTGACGCCAATTCAAATACACTGAACACATATGAAGTAAAAGACAAAAAGCAGGATGTGGAATATACCCTCGACAAAAAAGTTATCAATGTCGAGAAAAACCTTGTCAGCACAGGAGGAACAGCCGTTGATGTTATGCAGACCATTCCATCTGTAACTGTTGATATTGATGGAAACCTCAGCATGAAGGGAAGTACAAACATCACTGTGCTTGTCGACGGAAAACCTTCCGGACTCACTGGTGCAAGCCGTTCAGCTGTACTTGAACAAATTCCGGCAAGTTCGATTGAGAGTATTGAAATAATTTCAAATCCCTCTGCAAAGTACGATCCGGACGGAATGTCAGGAATTATTAATATCATTCTTAAAAAGAAAAAGGAAAGAGGATATCATGGAACATTTACAGTGAATGCAGGTACCGGTGATAAATACAATGGTTCTGTTTCCCTGAATTACAGTAAAAATAAATTCAATGTATTTACAAGCTACGATGTGCGTTCAAATCACAACAAAGGCTGGGGCGATATGCAAAGGCAAACCATCCTTAATGACACAGCAAGTTACCTGAACAATCATTCAACAAGCAGCAGGAAAGGGATTTCGCATAATATTAAACTGGGAACCGATTTTTATATGAATGATAAAAACTCATTCACCATATCAGGTATATTGGGCTTATCAAGCGATACACATTCTGATTTTACCACCAGCAGAGCACTCGACATGAATAGTGTTCTTACAAGTTATTATGAAAATTCAAGCAGCGAGCCCAACAAAGGACAGGACTTTGATTATGCGCTCGATTATAAACATTCGTTCAAGAAGAAAAGCGAATACCTTACTGCCGATGCAACCTACTCCACATCCAAGGAAACCGAAACACAGGATCAGAGCGTGCAGTATTATTATTCCGATCTCATAACACCTTACAATTTTCCCCTTGTGCAGCATACATTGAGCGACAACAAAGATAATGTCACCACAATTCAGACCGATTATTCTTTGCCGATTTCAAAAAAATCAAAATTTGAAACCGGTGCAAAAAGTATAATCCGGTCTATGGACAATGACTATATTTTTCAGAATTTTTCTGATTCCCTGCAGCAGTTTGTAAATGACACAAATTACAGTAATCATTTTATTTACAATGAGCAGATCCATGCTGTGTATGCTACATATTCTAACACAATAGGCGCCTTCGAATTCCAGGCAGGACTAAGGGCAGAGCAGGCGCTGACCAAATCGACACAAAAAACACAGAACACTGAATTCGATAAAAATTATTTCAGCCTCTTCCCTACGCTTCACCTGAATCTTAATCTTAAGAATGATAATTCACTGCAGTTAAGCTACAGCAGAAGGGTAAACAGGCCTAACTACTGGATGCTTAATCCGTTCAAAGAATTCATGAGTCCGGGAATTTACCGTACAGGAAATCCTTACCTCACACCCGAATACATTGATTCGTACGAGTTGGGACATATGAAATACTGGGACAAAACCTCATTGAATTCTTCAATTTTTTACAAGCAGATCAATGATGCAATCCAGCGTTTCACAACCATCGACAGCAATGGAATACAGATGATGACACAGAAAAATATCTCTACCGGAACTTCCTACGGGCTTGAATTTGTAGTGTCACAGGAATTCACCACCTGGTGGAAAGCAAACGCCACATTCAGTTATTTCAAAACGGTGATGAAAGGAACCACTGATGGCACAGAACTCACAAACAGCAATTACAGCTGGACAGCAAAACTTAACAGCACACTCACCGTGCTAAAGAACCTTGATGCCCAGATTACCGCAAACTACCGTGCTCCAATGGTTACGATACAGGGAAGCATGAAAGCAAATTATTCTGCCGACATTGCAATGAAAAAAGAAATCTTTAAAAATGCCAGCCTTACGTTAAGATTAAGCGATATTTTCAATACTCAGAAATTTGTGATGGAAAGCAGCGGCAGCAATTTCATTCTAAATAATACAAGGAAAAGAGAATCACGGGTATTGTACCTTGGATTTACCTACAAAATAAATGGCGGGCAGAAAGGCAAAGACAAAAAGAAATTTGATAACAGCAATGATGTTCCTGATACAAACGACTTCTAAAACACCTGTCGTATTTCGTTTTTGATAAACTCGAGTGCTTTTTTTGTAATGATTTTATCGCCAAGTGATAGTTCAAATATTTTCTGACTTAGTTCCATAGCTGTTGCATTGTCATTCAGTTTAGCAGCAGCAGTATTCACAAGTTTAATCATATCTTCCTTTGCTGTGCGCAGCAGTTCCCATGCCTGGGAAGTAATATATACCTGCTGTGACAGGTTATGTTCAAACTCTTCGCGTATGTTTAAAATCAAAGTTGTCTGCAACTGAAGCGCTGACAATTCAGGTTTATGAACCCGCATGATTAAACTTTCGGGAGATATTCTTTCCAGGAATAAAACCAATCGCTCATATGCCTGCAACCTGATGGGTGTTAAAATTTTATAACCAGCCATTTTTATATCAGAGTCTCTCTTTTTTTGATCATTTTCCAAAAAAAGCTTCAGCAAATAGTAAGCTGATGCAAGAACTACCAGTGAAGGCAGGATGTATTTCAGGATTTCCAATAAATCATTCATTTGCAAATAGTTTAGTTTCGTCTTAAAAAAAATATGGTTCTTTTATTCAAATGCAAATATCACAAATTTATTGTGAAAAATACTTTAAAAATTAATTAGATTGTTCAGATTATATTTTTATATCTTTGCTTTAACATCTAATTTTTTACATCTAAAAAAATGGAAAATACACTATCGACTACCATGAATACAATATCTGAAAGAATAAATAATTTATCAGAATCTGAAACCCTGGCTATGGCCAGATTAAGCAGACAACTCAAAGAGCAGGGTTATGATGTTATCAATCTAAGTCTTGGCGAACCCGATTTCAACACCCCCGATCATATAAAGCAAGCTGCAAAAGATGCTATTGATCAAAATGTAACATTTTATCCCCCGGTTTGCGGATTTCCTCAATTGCGCGAAGCCATCTGCAAAAAATTCAAAAGAGAAAACAACCTTGATTTCAAACCGGAAAATATTCTTGTTTCCACAGGTGCAAAACAATCCATTGCAAATATTGTGATGAGCATTCTCGATCCTGGCGATGAAGTAATTATTCCAGCACCGTACTGGGTTTCTTATAAAGAGATTATCAAACTGGCTGAAGCTAAAGCCATATACGTAACAGCAGGCATTGAAAACGATTTCAAAATTACTCCTGCCCAGCTTGAAAAAGCAATCACATCAAGAACAAAACTTTTTATTTTCAGTTCTCCTTGCAATCCAACAGGTTCAGTTTATTCAAAAGCCGAATTAAAAGCACTTGCTGATGTATTTGCTTTGCACGAACAAGTTTACGTTTTATCAGATGAAATTTATGAACATATCAATTTTAATGGTGCTCATGAATCTATTGCCCAGTTCGAAAATATCCGCAACAGGGTGATAATTGTAAACGGAGTTTCTAAAAGTTTTGCAATGACCGGCTGGCGCATTGGTTACATGGCCGCTCCTGTTAAAATTACCGAAGCATGCAATAAACTGCAGGGGCAAATTACATCAGGCGCCTGCTCAATTGCACAGAAAGCGGCAATTGCAGCCCTTAACGGCGATCTTTCGTCTGTGAAGACTATGCTCAAAGCTTTCCACGAACGCCGCGACTTAGTTGTAAAATTGCTTAATGAAATTCCCGGAATGAAAACAAATACTCCACAGGGAGCTTTTTATGTGTTCCCTGATGTAACTTATTATTATGGAAAAACCGACGGCAAAATAACAATTCACGGAGCTCCCGATTTATGTGATTACATTTTAAACAAAGTGTATGTTGCCATAGTGCCGGGCAATGCTTTCGGCGATCCCAACTGTATCCGTTTTTCCTATGCCACATCTAAGGAATTGCTTACTGAAGCGATTAGCAGAATAAAAAAAGCGCTTGCAGATTTATACTAGGTTGATTTAAATTTCTGATATTCAAAAAGACCCGGACACTTTCCGGGTTTTTTGTTTTCCTTTTAAAGAATGAAAACTCAGTTTTGTCAAATCAAAATAATTATTTACATTTGCCTTAATTCAACCCTTTTATCACACTAAAACACTAAAATTATGAGCACAGCATTTATCTTATTTTTTATTTCGGCAATTGTTGCAGTAGTGCTGGGATTAACAGGTATAGTAATCTTAATCAATGGCTTTGTAAAAAAAGATGATAAACTTGTATGGCGCGGCAGCATTATAACAGGAATCACTTTAATATTAATTGTATCAGGCGTTTTCTGTGGCGCGCACAAATGCGTTACCATGATGCAAAAGCATCGCATGAATAAGGAAATCAGATGCGAAAAATTTGAAATGGACCATTGCAATATGATGTCAGGCGATTCAATGATGATGAACGATACTACCTCAGGTAATGATACAAATGGAATGAAAATGAAATGCAACCACATGAAAAAAATGGATTGCGAAAAAGGAAAATGCGATCACGAAAAATGCAAATCAAAATGCCCGCATGAAAAGCAATAACAAATAATTAATATTTGTAAATGCCTGATAATTGTCAGGCATTTTTATTTTCTAAAAATGAATTTCATACTTTTGTTTCAACAAATAAAATTGACCCATGGAAAATTTTAATTTTTTACCTTATATGTTGCTTATCATTGGCATACTTGCAGGCATTGCAGGACTTACCTTTCTGATCATCGGACTCATCAACAGCAAACGAAAATTATGGTTGCCCGGAGCAATTATACTATCTTCAGCAATAATCATAGGTATTTTTGGTTTTGTATTCTTTATAAAGACTTTCGTGAATACCATTAAAGACAATATTGCAAATATTGACAAATTGAATAAACATAATTCCTATGTTTTTTCTGATTCCACCACTTACAATGACAGGCCGGTCGATAGCACATTTGCAGAACCTGTTTCCGGGTTTATTGAAGATAGCGATAACAGCAAAGTGTATATCAAAGTTTTTCCGAGCAGGGAAATTACACCTTTTGGAATTACAATGGAAAAAGTTGATAAAGGGAAAAAAACAGCTGATATACACAAAGTAATTTCAATAATTCTGAGTTTTGACAAAGCATATAATGGCAAACTACGCCTCACTGCTTTCGATTACGAAAAGAAACAACTTGGTTCATCAGGTGCATCAGCTAATAAAAAGTCAGGTGAAATAAGCAGCGTAAATTTTGCTTTTCCTGATGATGTTAATTTTTCGCTTATTGATTATTGCACACTCACCGTTGAATAAACTTTTCTTCAAATGACTACAAAAGAAATACAGGACATTTTTGACAATTTTAAATCGCTTAAAACTTTGGTTATAGGGGATGTAATGATTGATTCTTATCTTTGGGGAAAGGTCGACAGGATTTCTCCTGAAGCTCCTGTGCCAATTGTTTCAGTGAACAGGCGCGAAAACCGCTTGGGTGGTGCAGCCAATGTAGCGCTTAATATCCAGGCGCTTGGAGCAACTCCAATTCTTTGTTCTGTGATAGGAGATGATTCAAAGGCTGAAACATTGATTGAACTTCTTAAGCAACAAAATTTATCGGCTAAAGGAATTATAAAAAGTGCAGATAGAATTACCACCACTAAATTCAGGGTTATTGGCAATCATTCTCAGATGCTTAGGGTCGACGAGGAAATTGAACATGACCTTAGCAGTGATGAAACAAAAATGTTTTTTCAAAAAATAGTTCAACTTATTGAAAACGAAAACATAGATGTAATAATTTTTGAAGATTACGATAAAGGCGTAATCACTCCATCCCTTATTGAAAAAGTCACTGAAATTGCACATAAAAAATCAATTCCTGTTACCGTAGATCCCAAGAAGAAAAATTTCAAACATTACAGGGATGTTAATTTGTTCAAACCGAATTTAAAAGAACTCCGCGATGGATTAAAACTTGATTTCTCTCCCGAAAACCTTAAGGATCTTGAGAATGCAGTTGATGCAATTCATCAGAAAAACAATATTGATAATATAATCGTCACTCTTTCCGAAGCCGGAGTTTATATCAGTGAGAAAGAGAAAAATACACAGAACATTTTAAGCAGAAAAATTATTCCTGCGCATGTGCGCAATATATCTGATGTATCTGGTGCAGGTGATACTGTTATTTCTGTGGCATCACTTTGCATGGCATTAAAGCTGGATTTGTTTACCATTGCAACATTATCCAATCTTGCAGGCGGACTTGTATGTGAAGAAATAGGTGTTGTTCCTGTAAACAGGGAAAAACTTTTAAAAGAATCACTTATCCTGTTAAAATAATTGATTCTCATATTTTCATACCTTTGCCGCACTTTTAAATTTTATTATGAAGAAGGATTCAGCATACAATCCTCAGGCTGTTGATGTAAGGCAGATGTTTAACAACATTGCGCCCAGGTATGATTTTCTGAATCATTTTTTATCAGCCGGATCCGATAAACGATGGAGAAGAAAAACCATTCGCTTGCTTAAACCCTTTTCGCCCGGGCAAATCCTCGACATTGCTACTGGGACCGGTGATCTTGCACTGGAAGCCTTGTCATTAAATCCTGAACACATTACAGGAGTGGATATTTCAGAGGAAATGATGAAGATTGCAGAAAAAAAAATTCTGCAGAAAAAAGTTCAGGATAAAATTTCATTTCAGCAGGCAGCCTCCGAAAACCTTCCTTTCCCGAATGTTTCTTTCGATGCAGTCACAGTTGCTTTTGGTGTAAGGAATTTCAACGATCTTGAAAAAGGACTTTCAGAAATATACAGGGTGCTAAAAAAAGGCGGAGCTGCAGCCATACTGGAATTCTCAGTACCAACAGCATTCCCTATGAAACAGGCTTATCTTTTTTACTTTAAAAGGATTTTGCCTTTAATCGGGAAAATAGTTTCAAAAAATTCAATGGCATATACATACCTTCCTGAAACTGTGCTTTCTTTCCCTCAGGGAAAAACATTTTGCAATATGCTCGAAAAACAGGGTTTTTCCAAAACTAGTTTTAAAAGACTGAGTGCAGGAATATGTTCCATTTACCTGGCCGAGAAATAATTCAATGAATTCAGCATGAAAACATTTCAGTGATTTCTTCGTTTAAATCATACTGTACTTTGCAAGATCATTATACATTTGCAAATTAATATCGAATAATAATTAAATGATTCTTCCGTTACCCTCAGTTATCTAGTTAAAACCTTTGAAGAGAAATCTTTTATACTGTCTTTTTTTCTTCTGCATACTTTCATGCGGATTGCCATTCAATGCCAAAGCCCAGAAAAGACCGCGCATTGAAAACTTACCAAAGTACGATCTGAAGCCATATCATTTTGGATTTGCACTTTGTGTAAATAAAATGGATTTTTCAATTCATCCTGTACAGGATTATAAATCGTTCGATTCGCTTTTTGTTGTTCAGTCCACACCACAGTGGGGTTTTAATATCGGCATTGTCTCAAACCTGAGAATAAATGATTATGCCGATCTGCGCTTTGTTCCAACACTTTCGTTTGGCCAGAGGATACTGGATTATACATTGAATTATAAAAACGGGATTGTACATACTCAGAAAAAAATAGAGTCTACGTTTATCGATTTTCCGCTCATTTTAAAATACAAGTCCAAGCGCTTAAATAATATGAGGGCATACGTGCTTGGCGGCGGTCAATACAGCATCGATCTTGCTTCCCAGGCAAAAAAGAAAGACAAGAATAACGATCTTGTGAAACTGTATGCAAACGATTATTCACTGCAGGCGGGTGTTGGTTTTGATTTTTACCTTGAATATTTTAAATTTTCTACTGAATTGAAAATGATGTATGGACTTCGCGATCTGCTAAAGCGCGACAATTCCATTTACACCAATTCCATTGACAAACTGAATTCCAAAATTTTTCAACTATCCTTTTTATTTGAATAAAAATATACTCTTAAACATTTCAGCTTAAGCGAATCACCTCGTTAGTCTGAATTTGTTTTTATCTCAAAAATGAGTAAACGAGTATATTGTTTTGCTTTTTACATGTGCCTGCTGTTCAATGCCAACGCACAGAGTCATCCGCATATAATGAATATGCCAAAATTCGAGCGAAAGCATTATCATTTTGGATATTCAATCAGCTTAAGTAAAATGGACTTTTCCGTAAAACCTGCTGAAAACTTTGCAAACTTCGATTCACTGATGACAATACAATCCGATCCTCAGTTTGGTTTTAAAGTTGGAATTATCGGAGATCTTCATTTTGGCGGATCTTTCGATCTACGCTTCATTCCAGGTGTTTCGCTGGGTCAGCGGAATATTGATTACACACTTCAAACAAGAAATTCACAACTGCTTGAAAAAAAATACTCCGAATCAGCATTTGTTGATCTGCCCCTGCTGGTAAAATACAGATCAAAAAGATTGTGCAATACCGCGGCTTACATATTATCCGGAGCTGATTTCACAATTGACATGGCGTCGTTATTTAATACTAAAAGCACTAATAATGATGCTCTTTTGAAACTTAAGAAATTCAATGTTGCTTATGAACTGGGCACTGGTTTTGATTTCTATACCTATTCATCGAAAATCTCAATAGAATTAAAAATGTCGTACGGATTTAAAGATTTACTTAAGCGGGAAAATAATACATTTACAAATTCTATTAATAAATTATACTCTAAAATTTTCTATCTTTCAGTTACAATTGAAGGATAATTCCAATCAAAAAAATAATGAAAAAAATTATTGAAATTGACCTGTCTCCATCTGAATCACCATGGGACACTGATATTAAAACACTTGTTTCAGCAATCATCCTGGTACCCCCTGAAGAGATAACAGCTATAAAGCTTCTTAAAAGATCGGTCGATGCACGGCAGAGAGATATCCGCATTCATCACACACTGGAAGTTTTTGTAAACGAAACACCTGAAGAAAATCCGCTTTATAAATTTCATTATAAAAATGTTTCTGAATGTCCTCGCGTAATAATAGTGGGAGCAGGCCCAGCCGGACTATTTGCAGCGTTGCGTTTATTGGAGTTAGGTCTTAAACCTGTTATTATTGAAAGAGGAAAAAAAGTTGAAGAACGCAAATCCGATATTGCAGACATCAATAAAAAAAGAATTATTGATCCCAATTCAAATTATTGTTTTGGCGAAGGAGGTGCAGGAACATACTCCGACGGAAAGCTTTATACACGATCCACAAAAAGAGGAGATGTAAAAAGAATATTGCATCAGTTTACCGAACATGGAGCTGTGGATGACATTCTCGTTGATGCGCATCCGCATATAGGCACCGATAAATTGCCTGCAATCATTTCAAAAATGCGAAACACCATTTTGAATAATGGTGGAGAAATACATTTCGGACAGCGAGTAACCGACATCATTATCCGCGACAATCAAGCAAAAGGTGTTGTTACTTCAAATGAAAATAAATTTGAAGGCGAAGCCGTGATCCTTGCAACGGGGCATTCATCAAGGGATATATACGATGTGCTACTAATGAATAAAATTCTTATTGAACCTAAACCTTTCGCAGTTGGCGTCAGAATCGAACATCCGCAGCAGCTGATTGACAGTATTCAATACCATAGCACGGAGCGGAATCAGTATCTTCCGGCAGCAGCCTACAGTCTGGCCTGTCAGGCAGGCAACAAAGGAGTTTTCTCTTTTTGCATGTGCCCTGGAGGAACAATTGTAACTGCATCTACTCAACCGCAGGAACTGGTGCTTAACGGAATGTCGAATTCTCAGAGGAATCAGCCTTTTGCAAATTCAGGGTTGGTTGTTACTGTCGATGAAATTGATTTCATGAAGGATGCAGATCCCTTATCAGGCATACGATTCCAGGAACAGATTGAACGAAATGCATTTATTGCGGGAGGCTCAAACCTTGGTGCTCCCGCACAGCGTATGATGGATTTTGCAGAAAACAAAATTTCAGCAAGTTTAAATTCCACTTCCTATTTTCCCGGAATTGTCAGCACACCATTGCATGAGCTGCTTCCCCGATTCATTACAACTCGCTTGCAGGAGGCATTCACAGTATTTGGCAATAAGATGAAAGGTTATCTTACTAACGAAGCTACATTGCTTGGCATGGAAACACGGACTTCTTCACCTATAAGAATAACAAGGGATTCCGAGACACTGGAGCATAAAGGTGTTGCAAATTTTTATCCATGTGGCGAAGGATCGGGCTATGCCGGAGGAATTGTATCCTCGGCTATTGACGGGCAGCGATGCGCTGAAAGTGTCGCAAAAAAAATTCTCGGATGATAGGTTATTTTATATATTTTTCGTATATTTGTTAATGCAAAATTTACCCAATATGACTAACGAAGAATTGAAGAAACTGCCTTTGTCTGATAAAATCCTGGAAAAAGGCGGTTTGAAGTTGGATGTGTATAACAATACCTATGAGTGCTTCAAGGATATTAAAGTGCTTTCAAAAGATATTATTGAAAATCTTAAAAATAAAATTACAAAAAAAGATAAAAGGATTCTATTCTCTTATGCCGATTGCGGGGAGTTTGAAGCAGAGCTGAAATTCGGCAGCGATATGCTTGTCGCTTCTATGCATACCAATATTTTTGAATTCCCGCGCGAACACGACATCATGAACCTTTCCTACATCAAAAAAGATGTTACCCGCTCCTATTGCGGAATTATTAATCTTTACAATTTTCTTTCCGATTCATATAAATACAACCGTGTTAATGATGTTGGTTATCTTGTTGCCCGTATTTTTATAAACAAAGAATATCATTATTTTGTTGAAGGTAAAAGGCAGATTGGATTGATGTATAATAATTTTGCCAAAGCAAAAATTGACCGCGGTGCATTGAAAAGAATCCTTGAAACAGCAATGAATTACTGCGTTGACTTTGATCTTCTCACCCCTGTATATGACAGTATAAAAGTGGTAAGCGTTTCTGAAAGACTTGAAAATTCAATGAACCTTCGCACTGGTAAACGTCTTGGTTTCCGGTTCATTGTGGATCAGGATGATGCAGAATAACCCTATTCAGTTCCTTAAATGCCCTTTATTTCAATTTATTTTCAAATAATTTTGGAGGATTAAAAAATTAATTTACCTTTGCACTCCAATTTAGTTGGCCCGTTCGTCTAGCTGGCCCAGGACGCTAGGTTTTCATCCTAGAAATCAGGGGTTCGAATCCCCTACGGGCTACTTAACATAAATTAAAGATCATGGCATACCACAAGTCGTCAAAGAAAAGAATCAGAAGCACTGAAGCTAAACGTGTACTGAACCGTTACCAGGCTAAAACAGCCCGTAATTCCGTTAAAAGGCTCAGAGACATTAAAGAAAAAGAAGAAGCAAAAAAAGAACTTCCTAAAGTTGTTGCTATGCTCGACAAGCTTGCAAAAAAGAGTGTGATTCACAAAAATAAAGCATCCAACCTGAAATCAAAATTAACGAAGAAGGTTAACGCTTTATAATTTTTCATAATGCTATCGATACAGCCTTTCCACTTGTGGAAGGGCTTTTTTTTGTTCCGAAAAATAATTTCCAGTTAAAAGAGTTTTTTATAAATTCGCTTCATATCAGTAAGGAATGAAAAAAAACGAAAACACAATAAAAAGCTGGGCCGAAGATGACAGACCTCGCGAAAAGCTTTTGCTTAAAGGAAAAAGCGCTCTTAGCGATGCTGAACTCATTGCCATCCTCATTGGTTCTGGCAATTGGAACGAAACAGCTGTGGATCTTGCAAAACGTATCTTAAAAAATTCAGGTGACAACCTTGCCGAATTATCAAGGCTCACAATCCAGGACCTGATGAAATTCAAAGGTATCGGTGAAGCAAAAGCTCTAAGCATTGCTGCCGCACTGGAACTTGGAAGAAGAAGGCGCGAACAGGAAGCTATGCGCAAGCTTCAAATCACTAGCAGCAAAGATGTTTTCGATATCTTCCACCCTATGCTTTCTGATACTGCTTATGAAGAATTCTGGATTCTCCTTCTGAACAAGGCAAACAAGATCATCGGAAAATTCAGCATAAGTGAAGGCGGCTTGAGCGGAACGGTGGCCGATCCGGTTAAAATTTTCAGGAAGGCCATTGAATACAATGCAGTAGGCATGATCCTTTGCCATAATCATCCTTCTGGCAATCTTAAGCCGAGTGATGCAGATATTAAACTTACTAATAAAATGAAAGAAGGTGGAAAGTTCCTTGATATCAGTGTGCTTGATCATATTATTATAGGTGAAGAAAAATATCTTAGCTTTGCAGATGAAGGCCTTATATAGGGAAAAGTTGAAAGTGAAAAGTGATAAGTTCAAAGTTAAAAGTTAAAAAGTTTTATAATTGATAAAGATTGTAACAATAATAGGAGCGCGGCCGCAGATCATTAAAGCTGCTGCAATAAGCCGGAGTATCAGGGATTCTTTTGAGGATACGATTAAAGAAATCATTATTCATACAGGGCAGCATTATGATCAGAATATGTCGGAAGTTTTTTTTAGCGAAATGGAAATTCCCGCTCCGGATTATAACTTAAACGTAGGATCTTCCAGTCATGCAAAGCAAACTGCCGCCATGATGGAAAAAACAGAAGAAATTTTGCTGAAAGAAAAACCGAATTGTGTTTTACTTTACGGTGATACCAATTCAACACTTGCAGGCTCAGTGGCAGCAGCAAAACTTCAAATTCCTGTTGTGCATGTTGAAGCCGGTTTGCGTTCATTCAACAAAGCGATGCCCGAAGAAATAAACAGGATTGTTTGCGATCACTTATCAACCTTGCTCTTCTCGCCCACCCTTGCAGGAATAAAGAATCTTGAGCATGAAGGATTCAGCAGTAATACCAAATCTCCTTATAATGCTGAGCATCCTGGAATTTTTCATTGTGGTGATGTGATGTTCGATAATGCACTTTACTTTTCTGAAAAAGCTGACGATACTTCGCAAATACTAAGCAAACTTAAAATTGAAAAAAACAATTTTTTACTTGCAACCATTCACCGCGACAACAATACAGATGATCCAGAACGGCTCAATTCAATTTTTTCAGCGCTTTATAAAATCTGCTCAGAAAACAATATTGTTGCTATAATACCGCTTCACCCTAGAACTTCAAAGATTTTATCAAAGACATTGAATAAGGATCTTTATAAAAATATTCTGAATTCACCACTTATCAAAATCACAGAACCTGTTTCCTTCCTGGACATGGTATGTCTCGAAAAAAATTGCACCATGGTTCTTACTGATTCCGGAGGAGTTCAGAAAGAAGCTTTCTTTTACCAAAAGCCTTGCATTATAATGCGTTCAGAAACTGAATGGGTTGAATTGGTTGAATGCGGCGCAGCTACTATTTGTGATGCTGATGAAGAACGCATAATTAATGCATTCAATAATTATAAAAAAACAAAACTTCAATCGTTGCCTTCTGTTTTTGGTGATGGAAAAGCTTCGCATTTTATTTGTAAAACCATTCTCAGCAACTTTACCAAGAAAGCCTGATGTTACTCATTTATTCAAATAAAAATAACAACAGGATTAAATATATTTTTAATCTTATTTTTCGCGACCTGCTTAAAATTGAGATCAGCATTACAAGCAAACCAGGGGAATTCAGGAATTATGACGGTCCAAAAATAAATTATTCGTTTCAGCCTTTTGCTGAGGAACTTTTTTTCTATTCCTCGAATCTTCTACTGGAAACAGGAATTAAACAACAGTATATTGATCATGTAATCTATAATGGGGTAAAGTGTCCATTCGCAGTGTATAAAAATTCAGCAATGCCTTTCGATCCTTTTGCTGCAGCCTTTTACCTTACTACGCGTTATGAAGAATATCTTCCTTACAGGAAAGATATGTACGACCGTTTTGATGCTTCAGAAAGTATTGCATATAAGCTGGGATTTCTGAAAATGCCCGTCGTTAATATCTGGGCAAATAAAATTGCAGAAATCATATCTCAGAAATTTCCTTCTTTTATTTTTCCCAAAAGAAATTATACCTTCATCCCAACAATTGATATCGATGCAGCATGGGCATATACTCAGAAAGGATTGATCAGGACTGCGGCCGGATATTTAAAATCTCTTACAGAACTTGATTTCCGGGAGATTTCGGACAGGACCAAAGTAGTATTCGGAACAAAAAAAGATCCTTTTGACACATTTGGTTTTCAGTTCAACCTGCTTACAAAATATAAGCTGAAACCCATTTATTTTATTCTTTTTGCAGCTTACGGACAGTATGATAAAAACATACATGTCTTCAACAAAAAATTTCATGCACTCATAAAATCAATTGCCGATTACGCTGAAGTGGGCATACATCCATCGTTTGCATCGAATGCAAATCCAAAAAAACTTTTCAGGGAAATCGAGTTGCTTTCCAATGTGTTGAACCGTGAAGTGATTCGCAGCAGGCAGCATTTTCTTAAATTTTCTTTTCCAGTCACATTCAGAAATTTAATTGAAGCCGATATACAGGAGGATTATTCTTTGGGTTATGCCAATGAAACAGGCTTCAGGGCCGGTATCTGCGATCCTTTTTATTTCTACGATCTTGATCTGGAAACTGAAACGCATTTGAAATTATTTCCATTTGCAGTAATGGAAGGCACATTGCGTGATTACATGAATATATCAGCACTTGACGCCATGAACCATATCAGGCCATTGATTGATGAAGTGAAAGCAGTGAACGGTACTTTCATCAGCCTCTGGCATAACGAATCGCTGAGCAATCAGAAACGATGGATAGGGTGGCATATTGTTTATGAAGATATGATAAGATATGCGTTACCCAATCAATACACTGAAACTTGATCAGATATATTACATACAATGAAATTGACAAGCACAAATGGGATGAATGCATTCATCGTGCTGTAAATGGCATTGTGTATGCTTACTCATGGTATCTTGATATCGTTTCACCTCAATGGGATGCACTAGTAGAAAATGATTATGAAAGAGTTTTTCCACTCACAAAAAATAAAAAATCTGGCATCAGTTATCTCTTTCAACCGTTCTTTACCCAGCAACTTGGAATTTTTTCCACTTCAAAATTAAACAGTGAAATAACTGAAAATTTTATCAGCAAAATTCCCCGGAAATTTAAATTTGCCGAAATAAATCTGAACACATTTAACAAGATTGAACATCCGAAATTTCAGGTATTTCCAAATCTTACGCATGAACTCGACCTTATTCCATCGTATGATTTGATTTACAGAAACTATTCTGAAAACATCAGGCGGAATATAAAACTCGCATTAAATTCCGATCTCATCCTTTCGTGGAATACCAAGGCAGAGCATGTAATTGAACTTTTTAAAAACAATAAAGGCAAAGATATTGATACACTAAAAGAAAAAGAATATCAGTTGCTGAAAAAGTTAATCAGTGTTTGTTTATATAAAAAAATTGCACACGTAAATGGAGTATATACAAAGGATGGAAATTTATGTGCAGGTGCAATTCTAATTGAAAGCAACAACAAGGTAATATTCCTATTTTCGGCTACTGACAAAGTAGCCAGAACGAACGGGGCCATGTCCTTTTTGATTGACAATTTTATTAAAGATAATGCCCAGCGTAACCTCACCTTCGATTTCGAAGGCAGTAACAATCCCAGCCTGGCGCGTTTTTACAAAAGTTTCGGCGCAAAAGAATGTGCTTATTATCAGTTTAAAAAAAATGAACTGCCCTGGATATTGTCAAAAAGTGTTACTTTTATAAAGTGGTTAAGAAATAAATTTTGAACAAAAAAAACTTCTGAATTATGATTAATATTCTAGGAAACCAAAACTCTGTATTGAATGAATTCATTGCCGAAATCAGGGATGTCGAGATTCAAAAAGATCCACTCAGATTCAGAAGGAACATGGAAAGAATTGGTGAAATTTTCGCGTATGAAGTCAGCAAGCACCTGGAATATTCTCCAAGGGAAGTTATTACTTCATTAGGTGCAGCTGAAGTTTCAGTTATAAAAACACAACCAGTTCTTGCAACTATACTGCGTGCCGGATTGCCTTTGCATCAGGGCATTCTAAATTATTTCGACAGGGCACAAAATGCTTTTGTTTCAGCATATCGCAGGCATCATAAAAGTGGGAAATTTGATATCCAAATTGAATATACATCCAGTCCAAGCATTGAAGACAAAATCCTGATCCTCTCAGATCCAATGCTGGCAACGGGATCATCAATGTTCCTGACCTATAAGCAACTTCTTGATAACGGCAAGCCCAAGCATACTCATATCGTTACTGTAATTGCCAGTGGCCAGGGTGTTGATTATCTGAACAAACATATTTCAAGTGACGAATTTACGCTATGGGTTGCAGCAGTAGATGATGAGCTTACCGCACAATCATATATTGTTCCTGGTTTAGGCGATGCAGGAGACCTTGCTTTCGGAAGTAAATTATAATCTTATACCCTTCATAGGCTTCTTTTTGACCATACACCTATTTAGTTTCAACTTCAGTCTATTTTTTACTATTTCAGCAGAAAATACTTTTATAACCGTTTGTTTTCTATCACAATGTTCACTAAATTTGTATTGAATTTACAATGATGATACTAGTTTTTCTAAAAGCAGGCAGCTTTTTTAAACTTATAGAGGTATTGATTTTGAGCGGAGTTAAATTTTTATTGGCTCCACCTTTATCATTTAAACTGGGGTTCTCGTTTTTCCAGACTGTTCTGGTTACGACTATTGGAGGACTACTCGGCATTATATTCTTTTTTTACCTCAGTGAAATTTTATTACGACTTTTTAAAAAAATATGGCCATATATCAAAACATTCTTCAATAGCAGTGAAATAAAGCCTCAGCCAATCCGCATTAAATCCAAAAGCGAGAAACCGAAAAAGAATTTTTCCAGAAAAAATAAATTCATTGTTAAAACCAGGAGAAAATACGGATTGTGGGGTATTGCAGCACTAACGCCCATTTTGCTCTCTATTCCGCTCGGCACATTCTTAGCAAATAAATATTACAGCAACAAAAAAAGTGTTTTATTTAGCCTTGCTGTTTCGGTTGTGTGTTGGTCGCTCATCATGTCGTCAATTTATGCAATCTTCAAGGTAAAACCTTTCTGATATTTTCTTTTCTCATTTTTATTTTTTATCCCGCCTTTTCTTTACTTTTGCTTTATCTGAAAACAAAGATTAATTCAATTGAAATTACTGCTTTCTGAAAATATAAAAATTTCATTAGTCTCTATTCGCAGCCATCTTCTGCGTACAGTACTTACAATACTTATTATTGCCTTTGGTATTATGGCACTTGTAGGCATACTTACTGCTATCGAATCGCTGAAATACTCTATTAACAGCAACTTCACAAGAATGGGAGCGAACACCTTCACTATCAGAAACAGGGAAATGAAAATTATGATGGGTGATGACAGCAAAGCAAAACGATATGAATCGATCACCTATCAGGAAGCTGTGAAATTTAAAGATGAGTTCGACTTTCCTGCATATACTTCAATCTCTACATTTGCAACCCATACTGCCACATTAAAATTTGCCTCCGAAAAAACAAATCCGAATATTGGTGTTGTCGGCGCTGATGAGAATTACATGGTGACTTCAGGAAACGATGTTGAGAAAGGAAGAAATTTTACCATGCAGGAAATAATCAGCGGTGCGAATGTAGTGATCATTGGCCCTGAACTTGTGACCAATCTTTTTAAAAACAAAGAGAATCCGATTGAACAGGTAATTTCAATCGGGCCCGGCAAATACCAGGTTATTGGAGTATTGAAATCAAAGGGCTCGAGTATGGGATTCAGCGGCGATAAAAACTGTATTGTTCCCCTGATCAATGTGCGGCAATATTTTTCAAGACCTAACGCCTCATATACAATTAGTGTTTTACCAAAAAATTCAAAGCAACTGGAAGCAGCAATTGACGAAGCTACAGGCATTTTCAGGGTTATACGAAAAGTACCGGTAGGAGAAGATAATAATTTTGAAATTGCCAAAAGCGATAACCTTGCACAAATGCTTTTTGAAAATATAAAATACGTAACACTTGCTGCAACTATTATAGGATTCATTACTCTGCTCGGAGCTGCAATTGGGCTGATGAACATTATGCTTGTTTCTGTTACCGAAAGAACCAGGGAAATAGGAATACGGAAAGCTATGGGTGCAACAAAAACAATTATAAAATATCAATTTCTTATTGAAGCCATTGTTATTTGCCAGCTTGGAGGCATTTTCGGGATAATTATCGGAATATGTATCGGAAATATCATTTCCTTATTCGTGGGCGGGACATTTATTGTACCCTGGCTGTGGATAATAAGCGGCATGATATTATGCCTGATTGTAGGCCTTGCTTCAGGAATATACCCAGCTATGAAAGCAGCGAATCTCGATCCTATTGAATCACTCCGATACGAATAATATTAGCCTTTAAATGTTTCAGAATTAGTTTAAGCTAAATTATTTGCATTTTGTTTATCTAAAATTTTATTATCTTTGACACATTGGAATTTTCTCTGATAAAAAGATGGAAAAAATCAAAGTCCTGATTGTTGATGATCATGATATAGTTATTCTTGGATTAAAAGCACTTCTTTCAAGAAATCATGATATTGAAATCGTAGCCATTACTACAGATGGAGAGGATACTCTTCGCAAAGTCGAAGAATTTGAACCTGACGTAGTTGTTTTGGATATCGATCTTCCAAAAATTTCAGGAATTGAAGTTACTGAATATATTACAAAAAATTTTCCGCAGGTAAAAGTCCTGCTGCATACTTCATTTGCTGATGAAGCGCATATTGTACGCGGATTTGAGGCAGGTGCATCTGGTTATGTTCCCAAAACCTTCAAAACTGATCAGTTGATTGAAGCCATACGGACAGTTCATCGTGGCGAAAGATATATAAAGGGAAGCGTTTCTGAAATGTTTATTGCCAGTTATTTTAAAAGCAAAAAAACAGAAGAAGTTGCCGACCAAACTAAACAATCCCTTACAAACAGGGAAATTGAAATCTTAAAACACATTACTGAAGGCCTTTCCAATCAAAGCATTGCCGATCAACTACACATTAGTGTGAGGACAGTTGAAGCACATAAACACAATATCATGAAGAAGCTCGACATTTTTAATACTGCTGAGCTTGTAAAATATGCACTGAAAAATAATATCATTTCGTTGTAATTATTTTTCTTCGCCACACTCTTTACTGAAATTTCCATATTTTTCCTGTCACAAATTAGCGACTTCGATATTCGCATTTAATGCTATTGTAACGGTTTAATAAGTGCCCAAACAAGAAGCACAATGGTTGCAAGGATCATTATGATACCACGTACAATTAATATACGGCCATTAATATGTGAGTGGCCAAATGCAGTATTTGATAATGTAATTAAATTCTTTTCCACCTTCGGCGCTTTAAGAAAACGCAACCCCCTTCTTACCTCAAGTATGCCTAAAGCAAGAACTACAATGCAAAGTACAGTAGCAAAAATGATAGAATCATCCATCGCTGATAAATATTTCTGCTAAATTAATTTAATTGCTTTCTTGTTCAATTAACCGGCTTTATATTTCTAAAACAAATGATTAAAATTTAAATTGAGTTTCTTATCTAAGGCATTTAATTTATACTTTTACAGGAACCCTTTTATAAAACTATAAAATTTCTATATTTATCCTCAATGAAATACGTTTTTCTTCTCACATTTTCTTTAAATCTTTTGTGCATTCACTGCAGCATAAGCAATGCAAGTGAGGGTATTATTAAACAAAACAACATAAACCAAGATTCCATCCTTTATTATGCACATAATTTTAAAACCGATGGATTGCTACTTCGTATAAGTCCTGGTCTGGAATCGGCAATTATCGATACATTAAATTATAATGACAGTGTTGCTGTAATTGAAGATGCACTGGGTACAATACAGTTCGGTGATTTAAAAGGTGCCTGGACGAAAGTAAAATGGAATAATACTACAGCTTTTTGTGAGAATATATTTCTTTGCCGGTTTCCTTTGCCAGCCAAAGAAGAAATTGGTTTAATGTCGCTTGAAACCTATATTGTGAAATATATTGGCAAAAAAGAAGTGAATTATAAAGCTGATTCCAAACCCGATCACTTTGCTCAAAAATTATTTCTAAAGAATTTCAATATTACAACAATTGTATACTTTTTCCATTACCTCAACTTTATCGATGTAAATACACCGCTGCCTGTTTTCTGCATTGATTATAGTATAAAGACCAATTCGTTTACATCACTGCACGTTAAATCAGATGGTGACAGCAAACAAACAATAAATTCCTTATCCCTTGATTATTGGTATGGAAATACAGAAACTTCTTTCGAATTTAAAAATGAAAATAATGGAGTGACTTTGAAAATTGTTTATCATTATGCAGAGTAAGTTGCATCGGAATGTGAACTTCTGAAACTGGTAAAAAACAATTCTAATAATTTCTTAATTCCTTTATTCTTTCATCGGAAATATAATCATCGTAGTCCATTAGTTTATCAATATTTCCTTTGGGTGTAAATTCAATGATCCTGTTACACACTGTTTGAATAAACTCATGATCATGCGATGACATCAGAAGATTTCCTTTAAATTTTATGAGCGTATTGTTGAATGCCTGAATAGATTCAAGATCCAGGTGATTAGTGGGTGTGTCAAGAATCATCACATTTGCATTGCGAATCATCATGCGGGCAATCATGCAGCGAACCTTTTCTCCTCCCGAAAGCACATTGGCTTTTTTATAAACTTCTTCACCTGAAAAAAGCATTTTTCCAAGAAAACCCCTTAAGTATAGCTCACTAGTATCTTCAGAAAACTGACCCAGCCAGTCGATCAGAGAGATATCCTTTTGAAACAAATGTTCGTAATCCAAAGGTAAATAAACTTTCGTAATAGTCTGTCCCCATTGATAAGAGCCGCTGTCGGGTTCCATATGACCCTTTATGATTTCAAAGAAAGTGGTTATGGCTCGGGTATCTTTTGACAGGAAAATAATTTTATCATCTTTCTGCATCATGAAGTTTAAATTTTTAAACATTACTTTTCCATCAATGCTTTTTGAAAGATCTTTTACTTCAAGGATATTATTTCCAGGTTCACGTCCCGGTGTAAAAATGATGCCCGGATATTTTCTTGTGGAAGGCTGAATTTCTTCATAATTGAGCTTCTCAATCATTTTTTTGCGACTCGTGGTTTGCCTCGATTTAGAAGCATTTGCGCTAAAGCGCGCAATGAATGCTTTCAGCTCCTTGATTTTTTCATCGGCTTTTTTGTTAAGCGTGAGTTGCTGCCTTAACGCAAGCTGGCTTGATTCGTACCAGAAAGTATAGTTTCCGGAAAACATCTGTATTTTATTAAAATCAATATCGATAATATGCGTGCAAATTGAATCTAAAAAATGCCTGTCGTGAGAAACCACCAATACAGTGTTCTCGAAGTTTGCAAGGTAATTCTCCAGCCAGTTTACAGTATCAAGATCAAGGTCGTTTGTAGGCTCATCGAGCAATAGATTGTCAGGTTTTCCAAACAATGCTTGTGCTAAAAGCACTTTCACTTTTTCTTTTCCGCTAATTTCCTTCATTGATTTCTGGTGAAACTCGTCTTTAATTCCCAGTCCGCTTAAAAGGCTTCCGGCCTTGCTCTCTGCATTCCAGCCATCCATTTCGGCAAATTGTTCTTCCAGTTCAGCAACCCTGAGTCCATCAGCTTCAGAAAAATCGGGTTTAGCGTAAAGCATATCTTTTTCAGAGGATATTTTTAATAACTCAGAATGCCCCATAAGCACTGTCTGAAGAACAGTGTATTCATCAAATTCAAAGTGATTCTGTTTGAGAACCGATAATCTTTCTCCTTTCCCAAATGAAATATTTCCTTTAGTACTCTGTACTTCACCATGAAGCATTTTAAGAAATGTAGATTTGCCGGCACCGTTTGCGCCTATAATGCCATAACAGTTACCAGCGGTAAATTTCATGTTGACATCCTGAAATAAAATGCGTTTTCCAAATTGGATACTGAGGTTTGAAACTGTAATCATTAAAAATATTTATTAGAAATTATTAGGTAAGGAAATAAATTGCGGGCCATTTACAAAAGCCTGCAAAAGTACATAAATATTGGGAATGCAATATAAATGGGGAATAATAAAATTGTGTTTGCAAACATTATAACTTTGTGTTCACTTGTGTTTGCTACCTGAAAATCTTAACCCTGCCCACTTCTCCTGATGTCAGGCGCACTTTTATTCCATGAGGATGGTAACTGCTTTTTGTCAAGATATCACGGACGATACCTTTAGTGATTTTTCCGGACGACTGGTCCTCTTTCTTAACAATTCCAACTTCCATACCTATGATGATATCACTTCTGTTTTGTCCGTCCATGTTGCAAAGATATTGCAGAATTCATATATCATAGAAAAAATATTTCAAAAGCTCAATGGGTAATATTTATTATATTTACAGGAAGATTGCACTTTTGATTATATTTTGGATTCAATCCGAAATGCATTTTATTAAATACTAATTATGGCGAAGATTAATGGCACTATGATGCAGTACTTCCATTGGTACTACCCAAACGATGGTACGCTATGGAAGAAAGTAGTGACTGAAGCAAAGACACTTGCTGATTCAGGAATAACAGCACTTTGGCTGCCACCGGCTTATAAAGCTACAAAGGGCATCGATGATGCAGGTTACGGAGTATATGATCTTTATGACTTAGGAGAGTTTGATCAGAAGGGTACCGTGAGAACCAAGTATGGTACCAAAGATGAATACCTGAATGCTATTCGTGCAGCCCATGATGCGAAGATGCAGGTATACGCTGATGTTGTGCTGAATCATAAGGCTGGCGCCGATGATTATGAACGTGTGGAAGCCATAAGAGTTTTTCCAAACGATCGCAACATAGAATACGGAGAACCTGATTACATTGATGCATGGACCTCATTTAAATTCCCGGGGCGAAACGGGAAATACTCCTCGTTCCAATGGTTCTGGAAACATTTTGATGGCGTTGACTGGGATGAAAACAAAAAAGAAAAAGCCATTTTTAAGTTTACAATGAGAGATTCACACTGGGCGCCGATCTTAGACCCAGAGCTTGGAAATTATGATTATTTAATGTTTGCTGATATTGATTTCATGGATCCGGATGTAAATTGTGAGCTCAGGACATGGGGAAAATGGTATCTTGATTTCACTGGAGTTGATGGCTTTCGTTTAGATGCTATTAAACATATTAAATTTGATTTTTTCAGAGACTGGCTTAATGATATGCGTTCCGTTACGGGTAAGGAACTCTTCACGGTGGGAGAATACTGGAATTATAACCTCCGCATTCTTTTACTCTATTTAGAAAAATCAAATTATGAAATGTCCTTGTTCGATGCACCACTTCATATGAATTTTTTTACTGCTTCAAAACAAGGACATAGTTATGATTTGCGCAGAATTTTCGACAATACTTTGCTGCAAGTCAGACCTGGATCTACTGTCACAATTGTTGAAAACCACGATACACAGCCGTTGCAATCACTTGAATCACCAGTTGACTTTTGGTTTAAACCCCTGGCCTATGCAATTATTCTTTTAAGAGCAGAAGGCTATCCATGCATTTTTTACCCCGACTATTATGGTGCATCTTACCGGGATCATGGGAATGACGCTAATCTATATGACATCACACTTGCACCTGTGCCAAAACTTCATGAATTAATAAAAGCAAGGCAGCTATTTGCATACGGGCAGCAACGTGATTATTTCGATCATCCCAATGTGATTGGATGGACCAGAGAAGGGGATCCAGATCATCCTGACTCCGGATTGGCAGTGCTTTTAAGCAATGGCGATGATGGTTGGAAATGGATGGAAGTCGGGAAAATGCATGCTGGTAAAATCTTTTATGATTATCTCGGTAATCATTCCGATGAAGTTACAATCAATGCTGATGGATGGGGGGAATTTAAAACAAAAGGTGGTTCAGTATCTGCTTGGGTTTGCAAAAACAATTAGAGAATTAGCAACGCTATTTTATCGGTTATTCTGTTTTGTAATTTCCGAAAGCCAATTGATCATTGCCTTCGTCAAATAATTCTTTTTCATTCTCCAGTTCCAGTTGTTTAAAATTGTACCTGGTGTATTCATCCTTGCTTCACTACCAAGTTCAAGAATATCCTGCATCTGTGCAATTGCAAAAACGGCCACTGATGACCAAGCCTTTACTACCATCTCCTTCACAACATACTTATCCGTGCATTTAAGATATTTTAAAACTAATTTTTTGTCTGAAAGCTTAAGCTGACTATACCAACCCTTTACAGTATTGCTGTCGTGAGTGCTGGTATATACAACATAATTAGTGGAATCGAAATTATGAGGTGCAAACGGATGGCCGCTTCCGCCGGTTATTCCTTCCTGAAGAAGTTTCATCCCGGGGAAATTCATACTTTTCATAAGCTTATCCACGTCAGGTGTTTTATTGCCAAGGTCTTCAGCAATTATTGGAATATTTCCCAATTGTTTTTTCAGGTATTTAAAAAGGCTAATGCCGGGAGCCTTTTGCCATACTCCGTTTATTGCAGTTTCACTACCGTAAGGGACTGCCCAATAGTTTACAAAGCCAATAAAATGATCAATTCGCAAAATATCTACAGTATTAAATGTAGCTTTCATATTCTTAACCCACCAGTCGAAATCTGTTTTTTTATGAACTGCCCAATTATACAATGGATGGCCCCACAATTGCCCGCTCGCACTAAAGAAATCAGGAGGTACACCCGAGACTTTTATTGGATTTCTTTCTTTATCGAGTAAAAAAAGTTCCGGATTTATCCAAACATCGCAACTATCGTAAGAGAGATAAATCGGGTTATCGCCAATTATTTTTATTCCTTTTTCATTAACGTATTTTTTTAACGAGAACCATTGCCTGAAAAAAAGAAACTGCAAAAATTTATGATACTCAATTTCTTTGACAAGCCTTATTACTGCTTTCTTCAGGGCATTCTTTTCACGGAACTTTAAAGCCTTTTCCCATTTATACCAGGGCAAGCCATTATTTTGATCAAGCAAAGCCATGAATAGCGAATAATCATCAAGCCATAAAGCATTATTACCACAAAACGTTTGGTATTCTTCACCAGAAGAAATATTACTTAATGAAAAGTTTAAGTATGCTTTTTTGAATAATTGCGTTTTATAATCATTAACCTCTGTATAATCAATAGTTTTATTGGATAAAGAATTTGCTTCTGAATCCGGCTTCTTTAATAAACCCTCAGATACTAAAAGATCAATATCAATGAAAAGATGATTTCCCGCAAACGCCGAAATTCCTAAATAGGGGCAGTTTCCTGAACCTGTCGGACACAAAGGAAGAATTTGCCATAAAGATTGCTTAGCAGTACATAAAAAATCAGCAAATTTATATGCTTCCTTCCCAAGGCTTCCGATACCATGTTTGCCAGGCAATGATGATATATGAAGTAAAATTCCACTGCTGCGAGAAAACATAAGATTAGTTTCTTCAAAATTATAAAACTTATTTTAAAAAGTAAATGGTTTCTTATTTAATAAACAAAGCAAATTACCTAGAACATCTTGTAGATGGCACACTGCAAAAATTCAAGCACCATAATATATAACATAATTCAGGAAGTGTTGATTTCGGACCTTCGATTCACTAACTTTGTAACTTTATTTTTTTAGCATCTTCTTATGATTCGTCAAGTTCTAAGGATAATTATTTGCATTACAATTTTCTTTCCTTTCAGATTGTTTTCACAAATTCCTACAAAAGTCTTTGAGATTACCGATATCCTTGTTGATGGTTGTGATGGGTCAAATGAAGGAAAAAATGAAATGGTACTTTTTCAGATAGGACCGAATCCAATTAATGCTTCTGATCTTAGAGTTGATGGTGCACCCGCATCCGGAATTATTACCACAGGTGTGTGGCCAACTGTTGCAAATCCCTGGCTGGGAATTGCAACTCCACCAGCTAAGCCAGCAGAAATAGCTTCAATAAATTCCACTATTGTAAATTGCGGAAAGCTTATTGAACCTGTCGGAGGCATATTACCAGCAGGGAAAAAAGTATTAATGATAACAAGCACAGATTTTAATCCGGCCGCGCATAATTTTTCCACACTTAGTGATACTCTATATGTAATCTTTCAAATAGCAGGAAACACTGCCGGGCATTTTGTGAATTATGGACTTCCAGCTGCAACCAGAACTCTGGTGCTGGTGCATGTTCCATCTTCAGGTGCAGATACTGTTATATACGATCGTTCGTTGCTGGTAATGCAAAATGGATTAATTGGTGCGCAGGACGGTGGTGCTGTTAAATTTTCATTTAGTGGTTCTGCTACATATTATAATAATGGATGTCAGGCCCCCTATACACCGTTAAGTGCAGCATGGACAGCTACGGCAATTTGTCAATCATCCGCTCCATTAAATCTTAATACCCTAATAACAGGGACTGTTGGAGGATCATGGAGTGGAACAGGTGTAAGCGGGAATTCTTTTAATCCATCCGGATTAAGTGGGCTCTATACAATTACATATACAATTGGATATCCGCCATGTCAGTTAACTGAATCACATGCTATGACTGTTAATCCCAGTATTGTGCCAACCTTTGCAACTTCTGGTCCCTACTGTGTAGGAGCCACACCAGCTGCTCTTCCCACCACTTCCACAAATAGCATAACAGGAAGCTGGAGTCCTGCAACTATCAATACTGCTGCTATGGGCACCACTACTTATACTTTTACTCCAACAACAGGATTGTGCGCTAGCACAGCTACCATGTCAGTGACAGTAAATTCAAACACGGCACCAGTATTTACTGCTTTAGGACCATATTGTGTTGGAGCAACGGCTGGCATATTACCTGCAACTTCAACCAACAGTATAGCCGGAACCTGGAGTCCTTCAACCATAAGCACTGCTTCAGTTGGAACTACTTCATATACCTTTACTCCAACAGCGGGGCAATGTGCTTCAACGGCTACAATGCCTGTCGTGGTTGGAACAAATATTATCCCAACATTTGCTGCACTTGGACCATATTGCGTTGGAGCAACGTCAGGTATATTACCTACAACTTCAATCAACAGCATCACTGGAACATGGAATCCTGCAACCATAAGCACCGCCTCAGTCGGAACCACTGTTTATTCTTTTACTCCTACCGCGGGGCAATGTGCAAATGCCACTACAATGTCAGTTTCTGTAAATACGAATACAGCACCAACATTTACGGCCTTAGGCCCGTATTGCATTGGAGCTACACCGCCTGTCTTACAGGCAACTTCTGTCAACGGTATAAACGGAACATGGAGCCCCGCAATAGTCAGCACGGCAGCTGCAGGAACAACAACTTACACATTTACGCCAACTGCCGGACAGTGTGGAACAACAGCCACTTTAACAATAGCTGTAAACTCATTGCCAACTGCTGATGCAGGATCCGATGTGAGCATATGCCCAAGTTCGTCTGCCACCTTATCTGGAAGCGGTGGAGGAACCTATAACTGGAGCAATGGGGAAACTACTGCATCCATAACAGTTACACCATCTTCAAGTACAATCTACACGCTTACAGTTTCAAATAATGGCTGCACTGCATCAGATGAAGCAACTGTTACAGTTTCCAATATTGCCACAGTTATACTTACACCTTCAAACCCATCCATCTGCACAGGCGCTAGTGTGCTTTTATCAGCTTCGGGACTAAACTCATACAGCTGGAGCCCCACGGCTGATCTATCTTCTTCAACGGGCAGTTCAGTTACTGCATCTCCGTCTTCAACAACAACATATACCGTGACAGGCTCTGACGGAGGCGGTTGTACAGGCAGCGCAACCATTACTGTAAACGTTGCCCCTATCACAGTAATTGCATCATCAACTGATGAACACTGCGGACAATCAAACGGCACAGTTTCCGTAAATGCTACAGGTCCCTGTGGAAGCGGATTTACATACCTTTGGGACACTCCTTCACAACAGACATTACAAAATGTTTCCGGTCTGCCAGCCGCAACATATACGGTTACCGTAAATTGCGGTGCCTGTGTAGCAACAACATCAGCAATTGTCAGCTTCATTAACGGTCCTACTGTTTCTGTAACCGGGTCAGATGCATCCTGCGGAAATTCAAATGGAAGCGCATCAACAGCAATTACCGGAGGTAACGGACCTTATTCATATCTGTGGAATTGCTCTCCGACACAATCTACCGCTACAATGTTAAATGTTGTTGCAGGAAATTATACAGTTACAGTTACAGATGCCAATAACTGCAGCGCAACTGATGATATTATCATTGCCGATGTTGCCGGACCATCAGCAACTACTTTATTTATTTCTGCTGATAGCTGCAACCATTCCACAGGATCAGCTTATGTTAATGTAACTGGTGGGACTGCCCCTTTTCAGTTTGCATGGAATTCATTACCACCGCAAAACACGCAAGCACTTAATCAAGTTGCTGCAGGCAGTTATATAGTAACTGTTACGGACGCAAATGGCTGCAGTTCCACTGCAACTGTTATGATAACATCTATAGCAGGACCTTCGGTGACCGTAACTTCTACAAATGAAATCTGTGGGCAATCCAACGGTACTGCCACAGCCACTGCTTCTCAGGGTTCTGGAAATTATACCTATTTGTGGAGCACAGTTCCTGCAATGTCTACGCAATCAATAACTAATCTATCGGCTGGAATGTATATTGTGACTGTTGATGATGGCATTTGTTCAGTGACTTCTTCAGTGAATGTAAACAATATTGAAGGCCCAGATGCAACAATGTTCATTAATCCTAAAGTTGTTACAACGCTGGATGGTCTAGTTTATTTTTCTTCGCAGACAACCGGAAGTGTTATAAGCTGGGTATGGAACTATGGCGATGGCACCTTTGGAACTGGTGAAGCTTCAAACCACACTTATGTAAATGTCGGAACATACATAGTGACATTGACTGTAACTGACAGTTATGGCTGCACTTTGACAGTGACGGATAGTGTAATTCTTAAGGATATTATAACCCTGTATATTCCAAATTCCTTCACCCCTGATAATGATGGATTAAATGATTTCTTTTATCCGCAGGGCATTAATATTGATCCGGATAATTATGTATTTGATATCTATGACAGATGGGGAAACATAGTTTTTCATACAACCGAGGTTGATGGTAAATGGAATGGCACATATATGAATAAAGGCAAGGTTCCCGATGATTGTATCCTTGACGTTTATGTTTACAGAGTTGTGTCTAAAAATGAACTTAGTAAGGAAAAGATTTATATCGGTAAGGTAATTCTTCTTAAGTGATATTCTTATTCCTGCATTGTGGCATGTTAGTAAAAGAAATAAATTATGCCTATTATTTTTTGATAAGCAACTATTCATAACACAAGTCAAAGGCCTACTGTTTTTTTAACCAATAACTTCACTGTATTATTTGACCTTTAAAACGATTTGATTGGATAAACTATAAGTTCTGCGCAATAAGAGCTTTGCACCTCCTTGGCAGCTATACAGCAAATCATTATTAAGTGTTCTATGCAGAAAACCTGCTTAATCTTAGGTTATGTCGGAATCTTTTCCTAATTTTAATGTTTTCAAAGGATAATTTGCACAATAGATTTATAAAGTAAAAATATATACTATGAAACTTAACCAAGAATTTTTCGCAAACTTAGACAAACTTGAAAAATATAAAACCAATCAGGACTTAAAGGTTTTTTTTGACTCAGTTGATAAACTTAAAAAAATACGCAAAGAAATAAATGATGAGATATATGAATCACCATCAGACAAATTAAAACTTGACCGACAGGCAAAAGATCTTACAAAAAAATTAGAAGAAAAAAAAGACGAAATTGCCATGCACACAAAAACACAAAAAGAATATGATGCAGTTTATGAGTGCATAGATTATTTAGAAAGCCATTTTAATTAAAAGAAAAGTAAATTCCAAACGCAGGCATTAAGTTGCATAACGATTTCTTCATTAATAATTCCACAACAGCAGTTTAGCTCTCTGATTTACCGTTTAGAAGCATGTTCACCGCATCGTTGAGTGAGCCTGCCTGAATTATTTTACAGGTATTCACAAAGAATATTTCATCAGCATTTTCAATAGTATTTAAGCGATGCGCAATAATAACAAGTGTAATTGACTTAGGAAGCTTCTTTAAAATATCCTCCAGTAATTTCTCCGTCACAGTATCAATGTTTGCAGTAGCTTCGTCCAAAATCAGTAGTTCGGGTTTGCGAAGAATTGCACGCATAAAGGCTAACAGCTGCTTCTGCCCCAAACTAATACTATCACCTGTAGTTTGCACTATTGTATCGAGTCCCTGGTCAAAACGGCTCATCAAACTTTCCAGTCCTGCTTTTGTAATAACTTCTGACAATTCTTTATTATTATAGTTTTCATATTCAATATTTCCGTAAAGAATATTATCACGAACAGATCCTGAAAATAAAAAAGGCTCCTGTAAAATAAATCCAACTTTTTTGCTTCGTTCATCTGGCTTGTATGAGCGAATATCTTTGCCATCCAACAATATTGTTCCTTTTGTGGTATCGTAAAGTCGTGCAATGAGCGATGCTGTAGTGGTTTTACCTCCGCCTGTCGGACCTACAAATGCATAGGTTTTTCCTCTTTCCAGGTCAAAGTTTACTTTATTAAGCACTTCTTTTCCATTTGGATACTTAAATGAAACATTCCGAAACGAGAGATAGGATGCACTTACTTCACAATTTTCATCTTCTATAACATTCAAATTTGATTCAAGTGTTAATATGTGCGAAATACGATCCCATCCAGCCATAGCCACCTGAAAATTGGCCCAGAGTGCTGCTAGTTGCCTTAAGGGATTATAAAAATTAGTCACATATGCAATAAAACTTATCAGCAAGCCAATAGAAAAATAACCATTTATAATTAAGTATATACCCAATGAAAGAACGATGAGCTGACCTATATTTGCAGCCAGTGTATATACTGGAGCTAAAATATTATTTGCAACACCTGCCTGCACTGATTTGGAATAATTATGTTTATTAGCTATTTCGAAACGTTTGCGGAAATAGTCTCGTCTGTCGAAAGCAATAATTACTTTAAAATTTGCAAGGCTTTCCTGTATTTCTGCACTAAGCATTCCAGTGCTTTTCATACTTTCTGCATTTCTGCGCTTTACCCATGGCGAAACTATTTTTGTAAATATCCATACTAATAATGCAGGCGATAATGCAGCAAGTCCTAATGCAAGGTTAATGCTTAACAGAAAAATTCCGGCGCCTATCATTGTTATTATGCTACCGATAAACTGCATCAGTGATTGAGAGAAGAACTGGTTTACTTTATCAGTATCATTGTTAATGCGCGAAATGAGATCACCCACTTTGTTCTGGTTAAAAAAATCGACTGGCAATTCCTGGATTTTGTTAAATAATGAGTTTCGCAAATTGAATAACATGCGTTGTCCAATTCCTCCCATCAAACGCATTTGGGAATAGTTTACAAAAAATGCAATAATGTAAAGCGATAAAATAATTCCCGAGAAAACAAGCACACCGTGATATTGTTTTGTCTGAATATAGGTGTCTATAGTATGGCCCACAAGGTAAGGCCCAAGCAGACTTAACGTAGCATTAATGAGAATAGCTGCAAATGCCACAAAAAAATTACGACGTTCTTTTCCAATAAGACCCAACAGCTTCCTGAGAGAAGTAAAAGTAGAAACCTTTTTGCCCTCATTATCCGAAGCCTTATTTAAATTATAATTCATAATGACGTGTGCTTCGTTGAGAGTTATTGATCTGTGCATATTCAGGCGAGCTCTGCTTCAATTCCTGATGAGTTCCCATTGCAATAACTTCCCCTTCCATAAGGAGAATAATCTGTTCAAAATTTCTTACTGAAGAAATTTTTTGTGTAACAGAAATTAGTGTTAATTCAGGGTAGTTCTTTTCAAGGTTGCAAAGAATCTGGTGCTCTGTTTTATTATCAACACGTGCAGTGAAATCGTCCAGTAACAGGATTTTCGGATCAATCGCAAGAGCACGAGCAAGCATTATCCTTTGTTTTTGTCCCCCGGAAAGACTTGTGCCACGTTCAGAAACGATAGTATCCAGCTTTTGTGGAAGGGATTCAATATAGTCAGTAAGTTCGGCTGTAGCAATGGCTTTTTCCAGCAATGCATCGGTGACTTTATCATTGAATGCAATATTTTCCCGAAGACTCATATTGAACATAACACTATCCTGAAAAACAAAACCAATCTGACTATGGAATAATTCCTTTGTATATTTTTCTATACCAACTCCATCGAAATTAATTGTACCAGAGTCGGCAGTAATAAGGTTTGTGAGCAGATACAGCAACTGACTTTTGCCGGCAGCCGTGGGGCCAATGATGGCTATGCGGCTTCCAGCTTTCACATTAAATGATATATTTTTCAGTATTGGCTTTTCCCCATATGATAATGAGACATTTTCCAGAGCAATATCACCCTTTATATTACTACTGATAGTTCCTGTATCAATAATTTCAGGGGCTTCCAGGATATCATACACCCGCTGATAGGAGGCCGAAGCCTGGGCAATAATATTACTCATAAAGCCGATCATGAGTATAGGAAATATCAAAAGCAAAAGATAACTGTTGAAAGCTGCAAAATCACCAAGCGACATGACGCCCGCTACTACGTAATGGCCACCGAGCGCAAGAATTGTAACCACCGCAAGATTGGAAACAAACATAATTGTGGGTATCAACGTTGCAAAAAGGCGCAGGATTGATAAACCCAGATTTTTTGACTCTTTATTGGTTGCAAGGAACTTCATACTTTCAGGTTGCTGCGAATTAAGAACCCTTATCAAAGCTGAACCGATTATGCTTTCGTTGATGATTTTATTGAGGGCATCAATTATTTCACGGCCACGTTTAAACAAAACTCTCACTTTTCGAAGAACAACTGAAAATAAAACTGCAATAACAGGAACAACCGAAATAACCGCAAGTGCCAGCTTCCAGTTAATAGTGATAAGCAAAATACATGTACCTATGATAACAAAAACTGATGAAATTAAAATAACAAAGGCCTGCGAAACAAAATTTTTAATGGAGTCGATATCTGAAGTTAGGTTGGTTAATAGTTTTGAAGGGTTCGACTTTTGTATATACGCATAACTTTGCCTCGAAATTTTTTCAGACAACCTGCTGCGGAAATCTTTTGCTACCCGCTCTGAAGCATAAGTCTGAATAATGTTTTGTCCGTAAGAAAATACGAATATGGCAAGGGCAGCAAGCATAAACTCAATGACTACCGTTTCCATATCAAAATGTTTTGCCGAAAAAGCATCAATACTATGACCAATAATTTTTGGGATCACCATATTTATGCTGCTGCTTAATAAAGCCAGGATAATCAATAAGGCAACCATCACAGTGTATGGTTTCAGTATACTGAAGATGTTTGGCTTTCCCGGCTTTCCATTCACAATCCGAGGATCAGGTTTATGCATATAAGCGCATTATTTTTCTTTGCACAATAAGAATTAATTGGCAAATTTACGAATACAAATTATTGGTTAGTAAATTATAATTTGTGTTTTAAAAGTTAGTTGACATTTTCAGACTTCAATAAGCAGCCGGATCATTCAACAATTTTAGTTTTTGTCAAATGCCGGCTGCCAGTTGTCTTCAAATACTTATCAGTGTTACTCCTGTTTTGGTTCAGTTCCGCAACGGTGTTTCCATTCAGCCCGCATCTTTTCTCTTTCTTCAGCGCTCATATGTATCCATTTATGATGCATTTCATGACCCTGATGAAATCTGGAATGTCCCTGTCCATGCCTGAATCCGCCGAACAATATCTTTGACAATACCAAGATACCAAGGGCCTGCCAGAATGTAATAACGCCAACACCTAAAACTGGCGGAAGTATGCAATTCCATAATAGCATAACCACCCAGCCGAATATTAAAACTCCGGCAGCAATAACTATGGGGAATAATATGGCTCTTTTAATCCAGAAACTTTTCCCCCTGTTTTCTCCACAACACCTCATGATTTCTAATTTTAAGGTTAATAATAATTATCCATGTTTTGAAGCCGTTCGCGCAGCTGCGCAACTGCATAACGCTTCCGCGATATGATCGTTTTAATGCTTTCACCGGTTTTGTCAGCAATCTGTTGCAACGTCATGTTATCAAGTTCATTCCAAATAAAAACCTTCCGCTGTTTTTCAGGCAATTCGTCCAGTGCCTTGAATAATGCTTCCATGAAATACGCTCTGTCGAATACTGCTTCATCATTCGTGATATCCAAAAATAATGCTTCAGGGAATATCATTTCACCATCCTCATCTTCGTAAGCCATATCTTCCAGCGAAAGAGTAGTTTGTTTTCGGCTTTTATCCACAATCCTGTTGCGGCTTACACGAAAAAGCCACGAACTCATTTGTTCGATAGGTTCAGTGTCGATGATTGAACTTAGCTGATACCATACATCCTGCAGAATATCTTCAGCGTCTTCGTCATTTTTAACACGGCTGCGAATAAATCCGAACAAACGCTTCCCATAATTCTGAACGGCTTGCTTGATACTTTGCTGTCGCTGCGCCATCGGTAATGCAATTACTTCGTCCATATAACCTAGTAGACGAATGAGATTGGAAATTACTTTAAAAGTAGAAATATTTTTTCAGAATTCATGCGCCGATTATCATATCATACGGTTTTGACGAGTCAAAAGAAATCTGAGTGATGCTTTAAATGGCTTTTATAAAAACCAATGCACTTTACAATAAAGCAAAGTGCATTGATTAATTCGAAGGAATTAAACAGTATAAAAATTATTTTATTACCATTTCTTTATACAATGTTCTTTCAGTACCGGCCAAATTAATAATATAGATACCCTTTGGCAAATCGGAGAAATTAAAAGTTTTCTTATAGGTAGTAGTCAATATATTCTCAGTAAATACTTCCTGTCCAATTGCGTTCTCAATAGAAATCTTATTCATTTCACGTGAACCATTATCAAAAGCAATTGTAAATTCACCGTCACTTGGATCCGGATATACGCTGATGTTACTTTCCACAAATTCATCTATACCTACCGAAATTGTGGCTGTTACCGGAGTTCTTGGACTTAAACAAGATTGTTTCTGTACTTGCCAATTATAGAAATAATAATAATATCCGGCTGAACCTGCAGTATTTCCAGTTATTGAAATTACATTGGAAAGAGTGTAAGGATATATTGCTCCGGACTTTTCACGCCATAGGTTATTGTTACTGCTGCATGCAAGGATATATCCGTTTCCTGATGGCACATCAAAATTCAAGGTAACATCATGCATTCCGCTGGCAATATTTGTTGTCAGAGAATCTAATACTGCACCCGCCGAGCTTTTTAAATAGATTGTCCTGTTTCCCGTAGTATTTGCATAAACAGTTACTGATTTAATTGTGACTGGAGCCAATGCATCGAAGATCTCACCCTGGGTTGCTGTACTGGTGTAATAGCCACCTGTGACAGCGGATAATGCTGAAGAAGGGATACCGGCATTCTGAATCGCCTGCATAATTGCATCTTCAACATAATAAGTGGTAGAAGTTGTAAGCACTGGAGTAATGAATGTTGTTCCAGTATTAACAAGATTTCCATCAGTAGCCGCATCGTACCAGTTCAGAGTGCCGCTTCCTGATGCACTCAACGTCATGCTGCCCGGACCTGAATGAGATGCCCCTGTTGTTGTTGGTGCCGCAGGCATATTAATAGTAATAAAACTTGATTTTGTTACAGAATCATTTCCGAAGGTATTTGTTGCTTTAAGATTAACAGAATAAGTTCCGTTTGCGTTGTATGTATGTAAAGGGCTTTCAAGTACAGAGGTGGTTCCGTCACCAAAATCCCAATGCCATGATGTTGGCGCATTGAAGGAAGAATCAATAAATTGAATTGTCCCGGTGCAGCTTGATGTAGATGATGCCCCAAAACTTGCAACAGGAGGAAGATCATGCAAAGTACCTCCTTTATAAACAATGTAATTTGCAAAACAGCCCACCTGAGCACTTCCATACGATATATACATATATCCATTCATTCCCCAGCTTGAGCCCCAGGAATTTCGTAAGATCCAATATCCACCACCAGAAACTGATGCACTGTCGACCCAACCGACAAGTACAACAGCATGGTTGGTAATTCCGCCTGATCCGGTAAATATGCCATTGCTGTAATTACTGAAGGCATTTCCTGATGCATCAATTGTAACCCAGATAGGACCATAATTATAGATGGCATCTTTCATATTAATATCAGGAGGTATGCTGTCAACTGGGCTTTCACCTGGTACAACGGCATACGAGTCTATTGTTTCATGAAACGGATAAGGGGGTATGCACGTTCCTGTCGTTCCGTTGCCTAATGAGGTTGTCCATGGACTATCGGATTCGTAAACCGCTCCTTTTGGAGCCAACCAATAATTTAGCGGACACCAGCCACCGCCACAACCTGCAAAATCAAGGTCATTATCACAATTTGTAAGGTAGGCTTCAGAAATATCTCTGGTCACACCATCATGAATCTTAATATTGCATTCAAAAGCTCCTACCCCGGCAAAAGCCCAGCAATCGCCACACGACATCTGATTTGCTATTGGCGTACATTGCGAACGCCAGTCCCATTTAGAAGGAGTGGATTTTGAAGTGGAAGTAACATGATTTGGTTTTTTAGCAACTGGAGCAATATATGATCCTGTATATTTTCCACCGGATATCACAGTGATTGTAAAATTATCTATTGAAGGACTATTGTTTTCCCAGGGACGTATTAATTCCATCGAAAGCACTGTTGTTCCTTGCAAAGTGCCGATATATCTTATTATCTGAGTCCCTGATTGTCCAACTAATACTTTTCCATTTGCAGTAGTCCGTGCGGAAATAAAATCTCCATCTCCAATCTGTGTAATTGATCGCTGAATTTCTTTATTGCCCGCAGCATTTGATAAACACCAGACATAGCCATTGGATGGAGTTCTGGGCAATTTCACCTCTAACACCTGATCTGCCGACAGATTAATAGTTTGGCCATTGTTACTTTTGGTGACACTAACAAAATTTTGTCCGCGAACCACTATAGAAAAAAATACGGCAACCAATAGGAATAGTAATGTTTTTTTCATAATATTGTCAGCTTTGATGTTTGTTTGATAGTATAAAAATAAAGACTTTTCAAGTCAAGAATATGAGTTTTTTATATTTATACAAATTTTTATCTAAGAATAAAAAAGTGATTGCTATTCACAGATGTTTTGACACATTTAGTTTTATTTTCTTTTGATTATCGGGAAATTAATCAAAACCATTTAATCAATACGAATAAGTTTTGCGTGAAAATGCTATTCAACTATATTTTGACTGCACTATAAAATAGCATATATAGTGCACGATACTGTCATTACAAAGAAGTAAAAAATGAATGAGGAACAAAAAAATAATCCATTACACGGAAAGACATTGGAAATGATCATGAACCAATTGGTTGATTATTTTGGATGGGATGGTTTAGCGGAGAAAATTAACATCAATTGTTTTAAGAGTAATCCAAGTATTAAATCGAGCCTGAAGTTTCTCCGAAAGACTGATTGGGCCCGTGAAAAAGTTGAGAATCTATATCTCTGGATGATTCGTCAGCAGAAAAAATAAATGCGTTGATCCTTTTAGCCAGAAAACACAAAAGCCATCTAGTGATGGCTTTGTATTGTGGGAGTTACTGGATTCGAACCAGTGACCCTCTGCTTGTAAGGCAGATGCTCTGAACCAGCTGAGCTAAACTCCCGAATAATTAGAACTTTTTAATTTGGAGTGCAAATATACAGCACTTTTTTTAATGTGCAATAACTTTTTAATTTTTTTGCTTTAAATTACTTCAGAAACTACAAATGTACTCCCGCCAATAAAAATCATATCATCATGACTTGCACTATTAACAGCAGCATTATAAGCTGCCATGACTGTTGAAAAAGCATTCCCCTTTAATCCCACAGATTCCGCTTTTTCTTTTAAAATAATCTCATCCAGTGCTCTTGGAATAGATGCCCGCGTAAAATAATATATTGCGTCAGTAGGCAATAACTTTAAAATAGTATCAATATCCTTATCCTGCACAAATCCAATTATCATGTGCAACTTCTGATGAGGAGTAAAAGATATCTGGTGCAGCACCTCTTTTATTCCTGCTTCATTATGACCGGTGTCACATATCACCAGTGGTTTATCGGCCAGTTTTTGCCATCTTCCCAAAAGTTCTGTATTTTCAACTACATTGGAAATACCCTTAATAATATTCTCCTTGCAAAGTTCAAATCCATGTGAATTCAACACATCCAACGCCATCAAAACGGTCGGTATATTTTTCACCTGGTAATACCCCGTCAACGGTGAACGTATTACCTGGTCTTTATCAAATAAATGTTTCAGATCATTACCGTTTCTGAACTGTAGCGAAATCATAAGTTCAGGCTGATGATTGTAAACAACCTCGGCTTGCAAAATATGAAAATGATCATCGGCAAAATAAATCTCAGATTTTTCGTCCTTCGCTTTTTCTATGAAAATATTTTTTATTTCTTCCTGCTTCTGGCCAATTACTATAGGAACCGATTTCTTAATAATACCAGCCTTTTCCAATGCAATCTTCTGAAGTGTATAACCTAAAAGGTTGGTGTGATCCATGCCAATATTGGTTATTACGGACAATTCAGGAGTAATAATATTTGTTGAATCAAGTCGTCCGCCAAGCCCGGTTTCAATAATAGCAATGTCAACTTTTTCTTCTGCAAAGTAATCAAATGCCAGCCCAACAGTCCATTCAAAGAATGAAGGTTTAATCTTGTCGCAGGCACTTTTATTCTTCTCTACAAATTCAACTACTTTTTCTTCCGAAATCTTTTTACCATTTATCCTGATTCTTTCTCTGTAATCCTTCAGATGTGGTGAAGTATATAAACCAGTCTTGTATCCATTTTCCTGCATCACAGACGCCAGGAAGTGCGATACGGAACCTTTTCCGTTAGTACCTGCAACATGAACCGATTTGAATTTGTTTTGCGGGTTTCCTAAAATTTTGCAAATCGCTAAGGTATTGTTAAGATCTGCTTTATAAGCAGCAGCACCAATGCGATGAAACATGGGTAATTGCTCAAAAAGATAATCAAGAGTCTCCTGATAAGTCATTAGTTCAGTTTCAGGAAGTGATATGTGATAGTGCCCTTCTGCTCAATCGCTGCATTTTTCTTTTTATTGAATTTAGCCTTATAAGCAGCCTGCTCTGATTGTTTCAGCAAAGCCTTATCAGTAATAGTGGAGCCCTTTGCACCAGCTACAGCTTTTGTAACTTTACCATCCTGGTCAACAGTAATTGCAACTACAACCAATCCCTGTTCATCGGAATCATAAACCGGTTTTGGCAAATATAATGTTGTTCTGTCCTTAATATCTACAGAGGTTCCGGGGCCATCACCATCACCGATCCCGGTACCGTTGCCTTTATAAAGTCCATTACCGGATCCGCCATCACCTGTATAGTTGCTAGAATTCACATCGCCATTAAGTTTTCCCTGGTTGCCTGAACCGGAAGTTACACCCTGACTTGCATTACTTTTCTTTTTATAAAGTTTGCTTGGATCAACAACAGGATCATTTATCTTTATTACAGTTGCTGTTTGCACTTTATTACTTTTTGACGTAAAGGTTTCTTCTTTATCAGCATCCTGTGTGATATATTTATCATCCGAAGATCCAGATAAATTCTGGGTTTCAACATTGAGCAGTTCCTCCGATTTATTATCACCCAAACCCGTTTCCGAATTTCCAAAATTCACTTCAAGACCAGAGCCACCGCCAACCTCAGGCAAAGGGGGTATAGGTGTTTTCAGGATAAAAAAGAACAAAACCAGGAATAAAATTCCATGGTAACCAATGGTCAATGCCACTGCCAGTCCCCTGTTGCTCTCAGCTACGCTTTCGCTCATTTTGTGTTATTAATTGTCTGGGTACCTAAAACCATTTTAACTTTCAGGTTACTCCCCATTTGTAATACATCCACAAGATCCTGCACTGTTAATGAATTATCAAAACGCAGGACTATTAAAGGTTCTGTCATATTCAGAGTAGCCTTCTTCAGTTCATTTTCAAGCTGATCTAAAGGAACTGCAGTTTTATCAATGTAATAGATTTTATCAGCAGTAACAGATAAGTAAATTTGTGGTTTTGATACGGATGATGATGTTTTACTTTTTGGCAGTAATAATTTTACGACTGAAGGATTTGCCAATGTCGACAAGATAAGAAAGAACAACAGGAGGAAGAACATAATGTCGTTCAGCGATCCTGTATATACTTCAGCAGTATATCTTGGAGTTCTTCGTAGGTTCATATTATGCTTCCTTTTGTAAGAGATCCATAAAATCAAGTGAACTATCCTCTAACCTGAAAACAACTTTATCAAGAAGAATATTCAGGTAATGATATCCTGCATATGCTAATACGCCAACAATTAAACCAGCAGCACTTGTAATCATTTTCACATACAACCCACCCGATACTGAAACAATTGATACATTTTCCGTAAGGGAAATTTCATAGAAAATTTTTATAACTCCCAAAATAGTACCAATAAAACCAAGCATTGGAGCCATTCCGGCAACAATACCAAGTATTTTTAAATTTCTCTCGAGTTTTGAAACTTCGTATCTGCCAACATTCTCAATAGCTTTTTCAATTTCACTTATTGGCTTTCCTATTCTATCAAGTCCCTTTGCCACCATACGTGAAACAGGTGTATTCGTTGATTTGCATAACGCTTTTGCCGAATCAAGTTTTGCATCATAAACAAATTCTTTTATTGAATTAAAAAAATGCAAATCATGTTTGCTTGCTTTTTTAATAGCAATGAGTCTTTCAAAGAAAAAATAAACAGCAAGCAGTGATAACAACGCAATAGGGATCATAACAACACCACCCTTCACCAGCAAATCCCATATTGGTAAATCAACCTGTGCTGGTGCTTGTGTAGCTGCATTTGCGGCCTGGTTTACAACTTTTGTTGCAGTATCGGCGACAGTTGCTGCGCCTTGCGTAATTTGCAAAATAATTCCTAACATATAGTTTTGATTTTATTTTCAAAAATACTTATTAAAGGTAGAGGCTATTTTGCATAGGTTGGTAAGATGTTAACACGCTCGTGTTAATATAATAACTCTGTAAAACAGGTTTTATTTTACACGACTTCAAAAAAGAAAATTGCGGGAAAAATATTATTTCTCGATATGAACTGTAGTAGTGCTATAAGCAAAGGATGTTTTATTCATTCGGACAATGTCCAGAATCTTAAAATTAATTTCTTCTCTCACCTCCAGATACTTTTCCCAATCAGGAGTATTTACTAAATAAAGAACAAGTATTTCAATAGCATTGGTGCCAAATTCAGATAATCGCACCACAGAATTTTGATTACAAAGTGTATGACTTTTGAGTAATTTGGAAATGTCAGACATAACTGATTTTATCTGTTCAGAGGAAGTATCATACCGAAGAGACAAATTAAATTTTACACGATGGAGGGTGCGCTGTGTAAGATTATCAAGTTCTGCATCCACCATTTTTTTATTGGGAACTGTTACTAAACTTTGTTCAAGCGTTCTGATCCTTGTACTGCGAAAACCAATCTTCTCAATGACACCTGTAACTTCGCCAACACTAACAAGATCGCCTAATACAAATGGTTTGTCAAGAAATATTGTGAATGATCCCATCAGGTTTTCCAGAGTTTCCTTTGCTGCAAGCGCAACCGCAAGGCCTCCGATGCCAAGGCCTGCAATCAAAGAACCAACATTCATATTAAACACTGTGCCTAAAACCAAGAATACTCCAATCGAAATCACTACGATTTTAAGTATTTCAATCATAAACGGAATAATCTGGTTATCACTTTTTGTTGCGGTTTTTTCAGCTCTTCGCATCATGATAAACCCAAACACATCAACAATTCTCACACATATCCATATGATAGACCAGATAAAAAATACCAGGTATAATTTTTCAATTAGAAGTTTCAAGCCAAACTCTGAATCGGGCACCAAATGCCATTCCACAGGATATTGCAACTGAGAAAATCCAAGATAAAATATTATCAGCACAAAGAAAAAACCCATGGGTTTGTGCAGGTATTCAAGAAATTTTTCAATTGAAATATCAGATGAGTATTTCTTAAAAAGCCTGAAGAGTATTCGATTCAGCAAACGGGAAATTAACCGTTTGAAAATTATACCGAAAAGAATAATTCCAAATGTCAGGCAAAAATGCCATAATGAATTTCCAAGAAATATTAAATCCAGGGTTTCATTCAGTCTGTTCATAAGTGAGTCATTTAATTAGCAATAATAGAATTACTGCAGTGAACCAAAATAAATTGCGCCACCGATATTGTCACTTTCAGCACCAGTAACGCTTTTCAAACAGTTTACTTTTTTATTCAATCGAAGCAACCCGAGAAATGCAAATATCAAGGCTTCTTTATATTCAACAATTTTGGAATCCGGAATTACAACCGTGCACTTACTCAGTTCGGAAATTCTTGAAATGAGAAATTTGTTAAATGCACCTCCGCCTGTCACTAGCATTTTTGCTGAAGTAGTGGAACCCACTATAGAAGCTATCTGATAAGCGATATGTTCGCATAGTGTGGCCAGTTTATCTTCTAGTAAGATATCATAGTGAGCAATGACGGGCATAAAAAATTTCATTACCCATTCTTTTCCAAGTGATTTGGGTGCATTGATATGATAGAATTCAAGGTTGTTCATTTCGTCTAATAAATCATTATTTATTTTCCCTTTTGAAGCCAGATCGCCATCCAAGTCAAATTCCTTCCCAATTGCCCTTGTTAAACTATTCATGACAATATTAACAGGGCAGATATCGAAAGCAAAACGTATACTATTTTTTCCGAAAGAGATATTCGCAAAGCCACCAAGGTTAAGACAAAAATCAAATTCATTAAACAAGATTTGATCACCAATTGGAACCAAAGGTGCGCCCTGCCCGCCCATTGCAACATCGAGTGACCGGAAATCGCATAATACAGGCAGCTTGCATTCGGCCGCAATTGCAGCCCCATCGCCAATCTGAAAAGTTAATTTATTTTCCGGCTGATGAAAAATAGTGTGTCCATGTGATGCAATAAAATCGGGAAATAAATTATTTCGTTTTATAAAATCACGACAAAGATGTCCTAGATAGTGGCCATACTCTTTGTGTACCTGTATGAAATCAAGTGCCGACGAATGCTCAAGATTACCAAGAATGTTTTTCCAATTATTATCATATGGAATTGTTTCTGCAATTTGAATCGAATATTTCCAGTGTGAGCCATCATCTACAAACTCACAACTTGCAACATCAATACCATCAAGGGATGTGCCTGACATCAATCCAATTCCTTTATATAATCGCATCTTCAATGTTTATAAATAGTCAAGAAGTTTTTCGAGCCTTATTCCTCTTGATCCTTTGATAAGAATATTATAATTTTCAGGTTGCTGGGCTTTTACCCACTCCCCTGCCTGCACTGCATCTGCAAAAGCAGGAATATCTGAAGATTGATTAAGTAAAGAAAAAACTTTACCAACAAATACAATTTTCTCAAAACCTGCATTTGAAGCTAGTTCGTAAATTCTTTGATGTTCAGGAATAGAATCATTCCCCAGTTCAAGCATATCGCCAAGTATAGCAAATTTGTGCTCGCCGGTGGATTGCATAAAATTACGGAGTGCTGCTTCCATGCTTGTTGGATTTGCATTGTAGGAATCCATAATAATCTTGTTTTTAGCTGTGCTGATAAGTTGTGACCGATGATTAGACGGCTGATAATCCTCAAGCGTCACTTTTATATCATGCGGATCCACACCGAAATAATCTCCAATACAAATCGCAGCAAGTACATTTTCAAAATTATAATACCCAATAAGATTTGTTGAAATATCCACAACCGATTTTAATGCCGAGCTATACCACTTTATTTTCAATAAAGGATTGCTTTCGCAGATTTCACCTCTGCAGTTTGAGTCGGGAAATACACCATATGTAATTCTTTCAATATCGCCTGAAAGATTCATTAATAAGCCATTATCGCGGCACACAAAAAGTTTTCCTTTTTTTAATTTCACTGAATCGTAAAGTTCTTTCTTCGTATTTACGATACCTTCAAGGTTCCCGAAACCTTCCAGATGCGCTTTCCCTATGTTTGTGATAATACCCAGATCAGGATCGGAAATTTTGCATAGTTCACCAATTTCACCAGGATGGTTCGCACCCATCTCAACCACTGCAATTTCATGAAGAGGATTCACGGATAATAAAGTAAGAGGGACCCCAATATGGTTGTTCAGATTGCCCTTTGTTGCTGCAACATTATATTTTTTAGTAAGCACAGCCGTAATTAGTTCTTTCGTCGTCGTTTTCCCATTAGTTCCTGTAATCCCCAATACTGGAATATTTAATTGTTTCCGGTGGTAGGCTGCAAGATCCTGCAAAGTCTTTAAAACATTATCAACAAGTATAAACCTGCTATCCTTACAAAATTCTTTCTCATCAACAACCGCATAAGCGCAACCACTTTCAAGTGCCTGTGCAGCAAATGCATTTGCATTAAAGTTTTCACCTTTTAATGAAAAGAATATAGATCCTTTATTAATTTTTCTTGTATCGGTGGAAATTGAAGGATTTTCAAGATACAATTTGTAAAGCGAATTTATGTCGTGTTGCATATGCGTAAAATTAAAACCCCACTTACTTACGCAAATGGGGCTTTTGAATTTTCATAATAGTTTTTTACTGGCCACCGATAGGACTTCCAACACGGGTCATCGCACATCTGAAACCGATATAATCAGTAGACATTGCCTGATCAAGATATCTTCTTGTTCCTGCTACAAGGAAGTAAGCTCTGTCTTTCCAGGAACCACCTTTATAAACCCGAACTTTATCATTTAGCATTGATGTAATATTATATTCATACATCAAGTTTGTAGTGCTTCCGCTATCAGTTGGCGTTAACCAATCGGTTGTTATTGTTGAAGTAAAATCGCCATCAAGATAGTTGATATTATCAGCCTGCCTGTAATTCCTTCTGTCAGCAGCTTCAGTAACTGTAACATCTCTCCACATGATTTTACCAAGACTGTCTTTTTCAGCAATATTTCCTTCATCATCTGTAACTTTCGTCTGGAAAACATTACCACGATAAGGATTGAAATCGGAAACATCTTCAGGAGACAGAGGTCTGTAAACATCCATTACCCATTCAGAAACATTTCCAGCCATATTATATAAACCATAATCGTTTGGCCAATATGAAAACACAGGTGCCGGGATATCAGCTGCATCATTCAGGTTACCTGCAACCCCCATATTATCACCCCTGCCTCTTTTAAAGTTGGCTACAAAATCTCCAAGATTTTTATCAGCATCGGTACGCATAACATGACCATTCCATGGATACAATCTTCTTTCAACTACGCGCTCATAAATAGTATTTCCGATTAGGCCAATCGATGCGTATTCCCATTCTGCTTCAGTTGGGAGGCGGTATTTAGGCAGTAGTATTCCATCCTCCATCCTTACCTTACGGGTGCCCTGTCCGCTTGGATTGAGGTCAATAAGGTCGTTTTTAACCAAGCCTTCATATTGTCCAGCAAGATAAGCTTCAGTATTGAAGTTTTCTTCGTTGGATTGGCTAGGGTCCATTTTAAGGATACCCTCACGAATTAAAATATATTCATTTACACGGTCGGTTCTCCATGCACAATAATCAGTGGCTTGTAGCCAGCTTACGCCAACAACAGGATAATCCCTGTATGCCGGGTGACGCAGATACAATTCAACCAGAGGTTCATTGTAAGCAAGTTTATCACGCCATACCAGGGTATCAGGTAAAGCTTTTTTATAAACTTCAGGATAGTCAACACCAAACACTCTTCTTAACCAATACAGATACTCAAGCCAGTCAAGGTTTCTGACCTCAGTTTCATCCATATAAAAAGAAGACACCGTTACTCTTCTTGGAATATTATTCCAATCGTATAGTACATCCTGTTCAGTTCTTCCCATTGCAAAAGTTCCGCCTTCAATGAGGATAAGTCCCGGACCCGTTTCTTGCTCTTCATAAGGCACTACTTCGAATCCACCATTCTTGGGCTGATTGTATTCCCAACCTGTGGTGGAAGACTGATCTTTCTTACATGCAGCCAGAAGTACAATTGCTGCAATGATAAAAAGTTTTGAAATAGTCTGTTTGCTCGTTACCATAATGGATCAAATTTTCTTTTTGTTATATAACTAAAATGACGGACAATTTATTGCTCTGATACGTTTCTTTTTCGGGCGGCAGTCAAACTGAAGCGCAAAAGATACTTCATGCGAACCGCCGGTAGCGTTACTTAGTTTGGAAACTGTAACATCGTAACTGTAACCTATTTTTACAACACTTGTCTGGAAACCTATTAATGCTATAAAAGCATCAGGATTATCAAATCCCTGCCTGAACCAAACACCACCAACAAGAGGATACTTGTTGAAATATAAACCATAATTCAACTGTTCAAAATCCTGCTGTTTCATGAAGAGAATATTAGGAGATAAGGTCGGGTCCTCAACTTTTCTTCTTCTGCGGTGATGTTCAAGATCAATGATAGCTCCCATATGGGCAGTAATTCTCATTGGAAGTTTGCTCACAGAAAAGAAACCTTCATTGGGTTGAGTAAGGTGATGGACTGCAACTCCGCCGTATACACTTTCGCCATAGCCTAAAAGGCCAGCGCTGAAATCGGTTGTTCCTTTAGTTAGATCACCAGGTTTTGTTTCCTGGGTGTAATATACAAATCCGTATCTCGGATCGATCTGATCGCCGAATGTAAGTTTTTCCCAATCAATGCTTTTCTGGAAATAAGAAGCCTGAAATCCGGCTTTAATAGAAAAATATCTGCTAACCTGTAATCTGTAGGAATAGATTCCACTTATCATATTGGTTGTAAGTGTTCCTTCACCTGCTTTGTCGGAATTAAACATGAGGCCCAACCCACCAGAAAGATTGTCTACATGCTGATCATATGAGGCACTGTATGTGACAAATGTCCCGGCTATTGAAGGCCATTGATTACGGTAGTTCAGTATCAGTCTAGGGCAAACGGCCGTTCCTGCAAATGCAGGATTCAAATAAAGCGGATTTGCATAATATTGCGAGAAATGCGGATCCTGAGAAAATGCCGTTATTCCTGCTGATAACATTAAAAATAAGGTCAGGAATAGTTTTTTTAAATGCATCATAGCAACCTATATCAGATAAATGCTTTTTTTAGATTTTACAATATTACAAATATTTTTTTTATTAGACCCAATGTTTTTTTTGCAAAATGATAAAAAAAATCAAAATTGTAAAACTAATGAATTTACACTTTATACCTCTCTGACGAAATAAGGTTTCGTTTTGTTGGAACTATTTCAAAATTTCCCAACTGTTCTTCTATTGGTTTTTCTGAAATAAACAAACTAAAAAGAGGGGCAGTTTATTGCTCTTACTCTTTTCTTTTTCGGTTTACAGTCAAACTGAAAGCCCATTGAAACTTCATGTGAACCTCCGGTCGCGTTACTCAGTTTTGAAACTGTAACATCATAACTATATCCGATTTTAAAAACTGCTGTCTGAAAACCCAGCAATGCAATAAAAGCATCCGGATTTCCAAAACCCTGTCTGAACCATATTCCACCAACCAAAGGATACTTGTTGAAGTATAGTCCATAATTCAGTTCTTTAAAACCTTGTTGCTTCATAAAGAGGATATTGGGTGAGAGATAAGGATCTTCAATTCTCCTTCTTTTTCCACTATGTGCAAGATTTATGATTCCCCCTATATGCGCCGTATATTTTCGCGGAAGTTTACTTATACCAAAAAACGCTTCATTGGGTTCAGTTAAGTGATGTACTGCAAAACCAGCATAGAAGTTTTCGCCGTATCCTAAAATTCCTGCTGAAAAATCGACAGCACTAACCTTAAGGCTACCCGGTTGCTTTTCATGTGTATCATATACAAAACCATATTTGGGATTGACCATATCATTAAAAGTCAACTTAGTCCAGTCAAGCATTTTTTGAAAATAGGATCCCTGAAAAGCCAGTTTAATAGAAACATAGCGGCTTACCTGCATTTTGTACGAATACATCGCGCTGAAAATATTTGTTTTTAATGTTCCCTCGCCAGCGTTATCCGAATTGAATAAAATACCAATACCACCGGAAAGTTTTTCAATATGCTGGTCATACGAAGCACTATAGCTAACATACTGACCAGCAATAGAGGGCCATTGATTCCTGTAATTCATGATAAAGCGCGGACAAACCGCAGTACCGGCAAATGCAGGATTCAGATATAAAGGATTGGCATAATATTGTGAAAAATGAATATCCTGAGAATGGAGATTCCCAATAAAAATAAAAAAAATGAAACTAAACGTTAACAGTAAATTTCTACGCATACGCAAGAAATTAATTCAGTATTTTTAAAAATCATACAAAGATAAAAAAACTATATCTACATTATCAATATTTCATATAAAAGTTCTTATGATGTTTTTTATACAATAATTATTTCTCTCTTTCGTTATTTTGATCAATTTAGCTTGTATCAGAAAAGGAATTTATATTTTTGAGAACATATTCGATTTTAATTTTCATGAGATCTATCCTCTTAATTGCAATAATACTGATAGCTGGTTGCATTGAAGCGATCGGACAACAGGTAAAGACAAGTATTTCCAGATCCATTACCTGGACAGGTGTCAAAAAAACAACCTATAATGAAACAGACTCTGTTTCTTACATTTCTTTTAAAGATGCTATTTATAAAAATCACCTCCCCTATTATTTTGCTGAAGAATCTGCGATTGATAATACATCATATTCTGTAATATTAAAAAATCAGAAATTTGCTGAATGCTCTGCCGAGGAAATTGAATTACTTGGTTCGGAAAATTTAAAGAATGAAATTCTTGTCACAGCAACTGTTTCTCTGGAAAAGAAAAAACCCTTTTTATGCTACTCATTCCTGCCATTCCGAAAAAACAGCTCAACCGGTAAAATTGAGAAACTCATTTCATTTATTCCTGAAATTAACACTTCACCAGCAGTAACTAAACAGAAAAAGAATAAAGTTTACGCTGCAAACTCAGTATTGGCTACCGGAAACTGGTTCAAGTTTGCTGTTCCGGATAATGGTGTTTACAAGCTTACATATTCAGACCTTGCAAATATGGGAATTGATATGGCATCATTAAATCCACAGGATATCAGGATTTATGGCAATGGCGGAGGTATGTTGTCTGAAGACAATTTCGTAGCACGTTATGATGATTTGATGGAAAATGCAATTTATGTTTACGATGGAGGAACTGCAGGTGTTTTTGATAATACTGACTATGTTCTGTTCTACGGTTCATCACCAGTAAAATGGGCACTTTCAGCAAAAGACAATAAATTTCATCATCAGCAAAATTATTATACTGACGCTACATATTATTTTCTGACCACCGATCTTGGACCGGGCAAGAGAATCAGCAATCAGGCATCCAATACAAATTCACCAACAAAATTTATTACAAAATTTGACGACTATCTTTATCATGAAAAAGACTCAGTAAACCTTATTCAATCGGGTAAAGAATGGTATGGTGAAAATATGGACATACTTACTTCTTATTCTTTTGATTTTTCATTTCCAAGCATTGATCTCACAAGCAAAGTTCAGTTAGACTATGATATTGCCGGTAGATATTCTTCAACAAATTATTATACTGTAGTGGCTAACGGGCATTCAAGGATAATTTCTGATAGCGGTGTTAGCGGACAATACCTTTATGCTTCATCTAATTCGGACTCCATGAGCTTCACACCTACAGGGCCTGATATTAATGTTCAAGTTACAAAAACCACCGCCGGAGCTATTGGTTGGGTCAATTATATTGAAATCAATGCTGTCAGCAATCTTTCACTATCATCTTCACAGCTGCAGTTCAGAAGCATTGCTTCAGTTGGAGCTGGAAATATTTCCCAGTTTACTATTGGAAATGCCGCAACCAATGGAAGAATATGGGACGTGACCAACCCGATAAATGTAAAAGAACAGGCTTATACTGCAAGCGGTAATGACGCTGTTTTCAGCCTTGCAACCGATAGTCTTAAGGAATTTGTAGCATTTAACGGAAGCAGTTACAAATCTATCATCCCAGTCGGAAAGGTAACAAATCAAAATCTTCATGCTTTAGGTTCTGCCGATTTTATTATCGTATCATATCCTGACTTTGTTAGTGAAGCCAACAGGATTGCTTCTATCCACGCCACTCACGATGGGTTAAGCAGCGTGGTAGTTACGCCTGCACAAATTTACAACGAATTCTCTTCAGGTGCACAGGACATAAGCGCTATCAGGGATTTTGTAAAAATGTTCTATGACAGGGCCACTACAGAAGCCGAAATGCCTAAGTACCTATTGCTATTTGGAGATGCATCATATGATTACAAGGACAGGGTAAAAGACAATACCAATATGATTCCTACTTACGAATCGCCTGATGCTCTTGATAAAGAATCTTCTTACGCATCCGATGATTTTTATGGTTTCCTCGACAATAGTGAGGGCACTTATACCAATTCTCTGCTTGATATTGCAATTGGACGTTTTCCGGTGAATACGCTGGAACAGGCTCAGATTATGGTCGACAAGGTGAATCATTATCTTACCAAAATAAATCCTACCGTGGTGAGTACAGGATGTAGTAATTATTCTTCAAGCGGTTCGGGAGACTGGAGAAATATAGTTTGTTTTATAGCTGACGATGAAGAAGGAAATGATTTTTTTAATAACTCCGAAGCTTTAGCAACTGCTGTTGATACAACATATAATAATTATAATATCGATAAAATTTATTGTGATGCCTATGTGCAGGTAACCGGTGCCGGCGGTCAAAGATATCCCGATGTAAATGATGCCATAAATAAAAGGGTTGAAAAAGGTGCATTGATCATGAATTATATCGGCCATGGTGGTGAAGTCGGCTGGGCTCTTGAAAGGATACTCCAGATTTCTGACATTCAAAGTTGGACCAATGTAAGTAATATGCCGATGTTCGTTACTGCTACCTGTGAATTCAGCAGGTATGATGATCCCGGAAGAACTTCTGCAGGCGAACTTGTTCTTTTGCAGCCTGATGGCGGAGGTATTTCATTGCTAACCACTGCAAGAGTTGCATGGAGCGGAACCAACCAAACACTTAATGAACAATTTTTTCGTTATGCATTTAAAAAAATAAATGGAAGTTATCCCACAATGGGTGAATTGTCGATGCTTTCAAAAAATGGTCCTAGTACAGTAATTACGCAGGTAAGATTTTTTGTATTTCTCGGTGACCCTGCACTTAAACTTTCTTATCCTGAAAATACTGTTGTTACAACAAAAATTAATGGGCATACTGCGGGATCAGTCAATGATACGCTGAAAGCATTTGATAAGGTTACAATTTCAGGAATATTGCAGGATCCGGCAGGACAGAAACTCACCGGATTCAACGGTATTCTTTATCCTACGGTGTTTGATAAAAAGTCTGTTACTTCCACATTGGGCAATGATCCTACCAGTTATGTTGCTAACTTTCTTATTCAAAAAAGTATCCTTTATAAAGGAAAAGTAAGTGTTGTGAATGGAGATTTTTCCTTTACGTTTATCGTACCAAAAGATATTGCTTACAACTATGGCATTGGAAGAATAAGTTATTACGCTGCTGATGGAGAAACTGATGCTAACGGTTATTATGAAAATTCTACTTTCATAATTGGTGGCTCAGATACAAATGCCGCGACTGACAATACCGGTCCGGAAATAAAATTATATCTTAATGACAGTTCCTTTGTTTATGGCGGTATCACCGATGAAAAACCACTTCTGCTTGCCTATGTGCGTGATTCAAATGGCATAAATACCGTTGGTAACGGAATTGGTCATGATGTAGTTGCTGTGCTAGACGAAAACACCAATAAATCAATTGTTCTGAATGACTACTATGAAGCTGATCTGAACAGTTATCAGAAAGGATCTATAAGATATCCGTTTACAAAACTGAGTGATGGCAGGCATACCCTGAGTTTAAAGGTTTGGGATATTTACAACAATTCTTCTGAAGCATATATTGAGTTTGTTGTTGCCCAGTCAGCACAACTTGCATTGAGCCATGTATTGAATTATCCAAACCCTTTCACAACACATACTGAATTCTTTTTTGAACACAATCAACCCTGTTGCACGCTGGATGCGCAGGTTCAGATTTTTACAGTGACAGGAAAATTAATAAAAACGATTGATAAAACTGTAGAAACCATGGGTTATCGCGCAGAACCAATTGAATGGGATGGGCTGGATGATTTTGGCGATCCAATTGCAAAAGGAGTCTATATATATAAACTCAAAATAAAAAATGCTGACGGATCTTCCGCTGAAAAAACGGAGAAGCTTGTTATTCTTCGATAATATTGAAATCTGCCATTTTTTATTTATCTTTGTATTCTGTTTTATCCGATGAGATTCCTTTTTACAAATATTCTTCTTCTGGTTGGTATTTGCTGCGTTGCTCAACAATCAAAAAACTATCCTCCCGATAAATATAAGAAAGTATATTCTTATGTTGATCATTCTGTTCTTGCAACAGGTAGCTGGATTAAGCTGAAAGTAAAGACCGACGCTATATACAAAATAACATACAATGACCTTCAGCAATATGGCATTGCTCCTTCATCAGTTGATCCACGGAAAATAAAAATTTATGGCAATGGAGGCGGAATGCTTCCTGAGAGCAATTCTGAGCCAAATTACGATGATCTTATTGAGAATTCTATTTATGTATATGGCGAGGATGACGGACAATTTGACCCAGGAGATTACATACTTTTTTTAGGACAATCACCTGTAAAATGGGCTTACGATTCTGTTCAGAAAGTGTTTAATCATATTAATAACTATTATTCCGATGACTCTTATTATTTCCTGACAATAAATAATAATGCAAGTTTAGGAAAACGAATTTCAACACAGCCTTCTTTAACACAGACTCCCAACAGCATAATAACTTCATTCAATGACTATCAGTATCACGAAAATGATTCTGTAAATCTTCTGAAATCGGGTAAAGAATGGTATGGGGAATATTTTGATGCTGTTAAAACGTATCATTTTAATTTCAACTTTCCGGGCATTGATCTTACAAAACCTATTTCCGTAAGGACTAACATTGCAGCACGCAATCTTGTTGATTCCAGATTTGAATTAGATGCAGATAGCAAAAGCGACACATTGAATATTATTGCTATTCCCGGGCAATATACGGCAGATTATGCAAGGTATTCTGAAGACACTTTAAAATTCATTCCTGCTGGACAGAACATCGATTTGACAATAAATTCGCTTACGACGGGTACAGTTGGCTGGTTGAATTTTATAGATATCAATGTATACAGAAATCTTTCTTTTAACGGATCACAATTATATTTCAGAAATGCTGAAAGTGGAGGAGCAGGCAATATCTCTGAGTACAGGATGAGCAGTGTCTCCTCAGCGATAAAAATATGGGATATTACGGATCCCTTTAATATAAAGGAACAGTTGTATTCAATTAGCGGAAGCCAGTTGAGCTTTCGAACTTCGTCCGATACACTGAGGCAATTCGCAGCTTTCGACGGATCTGCATTTCAGGCACCGGAATTTAAGGGAACTGTAACCAACCAAGATCTTCATGGATTGGGCCAGACAGATATGGTTATCATTTCACATCCTGATTTTTTAAGTCAGGCGAACCGCTTAGCAACAATTCATGCATCCAAGGACGGATTTAATGTGGTTGTTGTAACGCCACAAGAAATTTATAATGAATTTTCTTCAGGTTCCCAAGACATATCTGCAATACGAAATTTTACAAGAATGCTTTATGCCAGGGCATCTTCATCCGTAACAGCTCCGCGTTACCTTCTGCTGATGGGCGATGGTTCTTACGATTATAAAAATCATTTTACACAAAATACAAATTATGTTCCCACTTATGAATCGAATATTTCATTGATCCCCACTGCATCATATGTTACCGACGATTTTTTCGGACTTCTTGATTCCACCGAAGGTTATTATTCAAACGGGGTGCTTGATATAGGTATAGGAAGGTTTCCTGTTAAGTCAATTGATGAGGCAAAAGCTGTTGTTGACAAGGTAGAACTCTACATAAGTAAAAAAAATTCTTATACCGAAATGAACGGGTGTACGCCCTATACAAGAGAAATCTCAGGCAACTGGAGAAATAATGCTTGTTTTATAGCTGACGATGAAGATAACAATCTGCATATAGGGCAGGCAAATGAACTCGCGAATTACGTTGATACCGCCAACCCAAACATAAATATCAATAAAATTTATCTTGATGCTTTTGTTCAGGTTACAGGACCACTTGGACCCTCCTATCCGGATGCGAATAAAGCCTTGAATAAGCAGGTGGAAGAAGGTGCACTGATGATCAATTATACGGGACATGGTGGTGAAACAGGCTGGTCGGGTGAAGGCGTGCTTAAAATGACTGATATTAATAAATGGGACAATTTATATACACTGCCAGCTTTTGTTACAGCTACCTGCGAATTCAGCAGGTTTGATGACCCTGAAAGAACTTCAGCGGGAGAACTGGTGCTTCTGCATCCGAATGGTGGAGGGATTGCTCTATTCACCACCACGCGACTTGCATTTTCAAATTCTAATTTTAACCTGAATAAAAGTTTCTGCAAATTCGCGTATAAAAAATATAATGGTGAATATTACAGACTCGGAGACCTTATCAGGCTTTCAAAAATTGATAACGGATCTATCGTCAATATTAGGAATTTTGTTTTGCTTGGCGATCCAGCATTAAAACTTTCTTTCCCTGAGAACGAAGTTGTAACTACCGAAATCAATGGTAAGGATGCAAACACAACCACCGATACATTAAAGGCTTTGAGTGAAGTAACAGTATCGGGAATTATACAGGATCCATCCGGACAACTTATGAGCAATTTTAACGGTGTAGTCTACCCTACTGTTTATGATAAGAAAAAAGTGACAATTACACTTGCCAATGATCCTACAAGTTCACATTATTACTTCAATGAACAGAATGATATACTTTATAAGGGAAAAGCAACTGTGGCCAATGGTGCATTTACTTTTTCATTTATTGTTCCGAAAGACATGACTGAAAATTATGGAATGGGAAAAATTAGTTACTATGCAACCGACAGCCTTACCGATGCAACAGGTTCATATATCGGCCCATCTATTGTCCTTGGTGGTATTGATACAACGACACAAGATACAGCCATGCCTGATGTTAATTTATTTCTTGATAATCTCTCTTTTACTTTCGGGGACAGCACCAGTGAAAACCCTATTTTGCTTGCATATCTGAACGATTCAAGCGGCATCAACTGCAATAATCTTGGTTTTGGCCATGACATCATTGCAACACTTGATGACAATACCAATCAGCCAATAGAGCTTAATGATTATTATATTCCCGATATTGATACATACAAAAGCGGGGAAGTAATTTATCCTTTCAAATCACTTGCTCTTGGTCTTCATACGCTAAAATTAAAAGTATGGGATTTAAATAATAACTCCGCCGAAGCATACACTGAATTCTTCGTGACTAAACCAGGCAATCTTTCAATGAAAAATTTATATAATTTCCCAAATCCCTTTAAAGACAAAACGTGGTTTTATTTTGAACACAATCAACCATGCTGCGACCTGGAATTGGATATAAAAATTTACACTGCCACCGGTGTGCTTGTAAAAACAATTTCTCAAACAACTGAATCATCATTAAACAGTGTTTATCCGATTGAATGGAATGGATGCAATGATAATGGTGTTCAATTGAAAAGCGGAGTTTATCCTTACCATATAAAGGTCAAAGCAGTCAATGGTTCATACCTTGAAAGCTCCAGCAAACTTGTAATTTTGAGATAGCGTAATGTATTGTGACAATATATTTAATTTTTTTTCGTTATATTTGCAATCCTTAAACGATACCCTTGTATGAAAAAAGTATTTGTAAGACTGCTAAAGGTCACTCTTGCGATTTATTTAATTTCTGGATCTTGTGTTTTTGCACAAAATACTTCAACCAGTCATATTTTTCAATATTCCAACAGAGACCTTAATACCATAACGACTGCTGTTCCTTTCCTTATGATAGCGCCTGATGCAAGAGCTGGCGGCTTAGGTGATGCCGGAGTTGCGTCAACTCCTGATGCCAATTCCCTTCATTGGAATCCTGCTAAATATGCTTTCATTGACAAGAACATGGGGGTTTCTATTTCCTACAGTCCATGGTTAAGAGCATTGGTTAACGATATCAACTTAGCTTATGTTTCCGGTTATAAAAAGTTTGGAAAAGATCAGGCAATTGCCGGATCATTATTATATTTTTCTCTTGGTGATATCACATTTACTGATATTGTTGGGAACACTATCGGACAATTCAAGCCAAGTGAATATGCAGTAGACTTATGCTATTCCAGGAAACTTTCTGATAATTTTTCAGGTGGAGTTTCACTGCGCTATATTCACTCCAACCTTACAGGCGGCTATTTTGTAGGTGGAGCAGAATCTCATGCCGGAAATTCAGTTGCTACTGATGTTTCAGCATATTATCAGAAAAAACTTGAATTTGGCCAGATGCCAGCAAAATTGGCAGCAGGAATAAACATATCAAATATCGGTGCAAAAATTTCTTATACCGAAACAACCGAAAGAGATTTTATCCCTATCAATCTAAGGCTCGGACCAACGCTTACACTTGATCTTGATGAATACAACTCCCTGGGAATAATGCTTGACATTAACAAATTACTTGTTCCTACACCACCGCATTATCAACTTGATTCAAACAATATGCCTGTTATTGGTACCGATGGGAAACCTATTATTGACGCAGGTATGGATCCAAACGTTGGTGTGGTTTCAGGAATGCTTCAGTCATTTTATGATGCTCCCGGTGGTTTTAAAGAAGAATTGCGTGAATTTACTTTCTCTACAGGAGTTGAATACTGGTATGATAAACAGTTTGCAATTCGTGCAGGATACTTTTACGAAGATAAAACCAAAGGAAACAGAAAATTCTTCACCCTTGGTGCTGGTTTAAAATACAACGTTTTCGGACTTGACTTTGCATATCTTATACCAATTGAACAGCGCAACCCACTTGAAAATACTTTACGTTTCACATTGCTGTTCGACTTTGATGCATTCAAGGAGCAAAACAAAACTGAATAATGAAATTCCGTATTGGTTTCGGATTTGATGTTCACCCTTTAAAGGAAAATCTTGATTTCTGGCTTGGAGGTATTTTAATACCTCATTCTAAAGGTGCATCCGGTCATTCAGATGCTGACACGCTTATTCATGCTATTTGCGATGCACTTCTTGGAGCGGCAAACCTTGGAGATATTGGCAAACATTTTCCTGATCATGCTGAGGAATTTAAATCTATCGACAGCAAAATACTTCTGAAGAGAACTGTTGATCTTATATTGAAAGATGGATACACAATAGGAAATATTGATTCTACAATCTGTTTACAAAAACCTAAAATTGCTGCGTATATTCCCCAAATGCAAAAAGCGCTGGCAAATGTTACCGGGATAGATGAACATGACATTTCTATAAAAGCGACCACTACTGAGAAACTGGGCTATGTTGGCCGTGAGGAAGGTATTTCTGCTTATGCAGTAGTTATAATTGAGAAGTTTTAATAGTTAACCTCCATATTATCAATAAAATTTTGGGGCAAAAAAAAGAATCCACATAATGAGGATTCTTTTTTAAATTAGAATTTATTATTAATCCTTTACAATTTTCCAATTAACGGAACCCTTATCAGTATTGACCTGCAGGTAGTATATTCCCTTGGACATATTAGATAAATTAATTAATTTTTGATATTTTCCATTGAGGTCCTTTACATTATCACTATAAACAGTTTGCCCTAAGATATCAAAAAGCCGAACTTCAAGAGCATGAACACCTGAGTAATCAAACATCACGTTCAAATCACCGTTGGTAGGAACGGGGAATACAGTAAAATTGCTTAAAAAGTCAACATCATCAATACCCACACCGCTGCGTATAACGATAGTTATCGTCGCAGTATCTGAACCACAGGCATTGCTTACAACAAACGTAATGGTATACTGACCGGGAGTAGTATATGAATGAGTAGGATCTTCAAGGACATCAGATGAACCATCGCCAAAATTCCAGAGATATGTTTGTCCATTCAGTGAGAAATCATAGAAACTTGCATATGTTCCAGCTGCATTGTAATTAATATACGCAACAGGCTTTGGTATGAAATGTACCTGTATGGTATTCTGACTAACTGCAGTACAACCATTGCTGTCGGTAACAGTAACATTATAATTGCCGGAGTGCGTTACTATTATATCAGGTGTTACTGAACCGCTTGACCAGTGATATGCAAAATAAGGATTATCTGTATGAAGGCCAACATAAATACTGTCACCCTCGCAAAAATCAGTTGGTCCGTCAGGTATTATAACAGGAGCAATAGCAGCAGGAAAGTTCTGCAATTGAACAGAATTTGAAGTATCACTGCACCCATTAGCTGCTGTTCCAATAACCCAATAAGTACCCGTGTTTGTAACATTGATAGTTTGAGTTGTGGCACTGTTCGACCATAAATAAGATGAATAGCCACCCGTTGAGGAAAGCACAGCGGAATTAGAAGATCCGGCACAGAAACCCAAGGGCCCTATCGGGAATATTGAAGGTGGTGTAAATGGTTTAACTGTCACTAAAACATTGTCAGTAGCAGAACAACCATTACCGGTATTAGAAACAGTAACTATATAGTTTGTTGTTGAAGTAGGACTTACTGTATTAGAAGCAGTAGTGGCTCCGTTACTCCAGTTGTAAGTGCTACCACCAGAAGCTGTAAGGGTTGTTGCCTCACCACTGCATATTGATACAGTATTTCCTGCTTCAGCAGTAGGAACTGTATTTACAGTAACTGCAACATCATCTGTTGAAGAACAGCCACCCGCAAAAACAGTCACAATATATGTTGCAGAAGATGCAGGTGTAGCAATAGGATTATAAATATTCGTGGCACTCAGACCAGTAGCCGGACTCCATGTATAAAAAGCCCCGCCTGATGCACTCAGGTTCGCCGATCCGCCATTGCATATTGTTACATCGGGACCTGCATTAGCAACTGGAATTGGATGCACTGTTACCAAGACATTATCAGCGGCAGTGCAGCCATTGCCTCCTGTCACTGTTACCGTATAGCTTGTTGAGATAGTTGGAGAAGCAACAGGATTTGAAATATTTGTTGCACTTAACCCGGTAGAAGGACTCCAGCTGTAAACAGATCCTCCAGAAGCATTCAATGTTGTACTGTTTCCTGTGCAAATAGTAACATCTGTGCCAGCATTTGCAGTTGGAAGGCTCATTACAGTTACAACAACATTATCTGCAGCTGAACATCCGCTTGCATCAGTAACTGTCACGACATAATTTGTTGAAGAAGTTGGTGTTGCCACCGGGTTTGAAATGTTTGTAGCACTTAGGCCAGCAGCGGGGCTCCATGAATATGTAACTCCACCTGTTGCATTTAAAGCAGTACTCTGTCCTGTACAAACAGATGCGTCTAAACCAGCATTGGCAGCAGGAGCAGTAATAGTCACGGTGATAACGTTTGAATACATTACGCCACAGATATCAGTAGCTCTTCTTCTGAAACATGTAGTAGTAGCAATTCCTGCAGGGGGGTCATAAGTGTTTGAATTAGCGCCGGCAATAGCGGTCCATCCACTTGCACATCCGGGCACTGTGGTTGATTCCCATTGATAAATGATTGTACCTCCACCTCCACTCGCATCAGCAATACTTGTAAACAGAACAGGATCACCACCTGCACACATTGACTGATCATTTGCAACACTTCCTGCCAAAAGCGTGGAAGGTGAGCTAAGTGTTACTGAAGTGGTGGTAGCAGAGCATCCCCCGTTATCATAAGCAACTATAGTATAGGTTCCAGGGCCAAGACCTGAAAATGTTCCTGATGCCTGAGGTGTTCCACCATTTAGAGAATATGTATATGGCGCAGTTCCGCCAGCAGCAATAGATACAATTGATCCGTCATTTCCTGTTGTGCATGTCGGATTAATAAAACTGCTAATTGATGCAGTGAGGCCAATAATATTAAAATTCAACAGCGACACAGTTGCTACGTTACCGCAAATATCGATAATAGAACCTGTAGGACTGATACCTACACTATAAGCTCCTGAGTTAGTTATTGCAGGTGTTATGGTTAAAATAAAATCTCTTCCATAACCAGGCGACCCGGAGCATCCGGCTCCCGCTCCCGCAACTGCAGTGATTGTATAAGGTCCACCCGGTCCGGTCAGTACAAAATCAGCAGGATCAACAGAACTGCATAAAACATTTTCTGACATATTAAGTGTTAGCGTTGTTGCTCCGCAAGGAATTGGCTGCACAACGGATTGAAGTGAAGGCGGAATATTATCAATTATACTTGCAGTGGTATTCGAAAAATCGATAGTATATCCTGACTGGCTGCTTGAAAAATTACTTACGTTGATAACATATATTTCACCTGCATTAACAGGGATACTTGAATTCCAGGTACTACCTGATTCATCTACGCAGTTCGTTGTCCCCCCCTGGCCAGTTGATGCACCGGTTGCACCAACAGTGCCGGTAAAATTACAACTTGTCTGAAGTGCGGTGGTATTTGAATAAATGTCAGCGCATGTTGCGTTGGTAAGATTGTAAACTGCCCAGTCGTAGTCATCGCCGCTGCTGTTAGGGATAATTCCAAAAGCTAATAAACCACTTGAAGAAACAGTAAACGTATACCATACATCATTTTTTTCACCTTCGTCAAGACAGTTATTCGGACAGTTGGTATTATCAATTCCCGGAGCAGGAATTTCAGTGGAGTAATTTCCTGTTCCACTGTAGGATGTGGTTGTAGAATAAGTCTGCTGGCATAAAGGAATGGCGCCTAAGCAGTCCTGATTTGTAGGAACCTGACTAAAGGCTGGAGTTACTGAAATAAAAGAAATGCTTATAAGTAAAACGAAGAGGATGTAAAGTTTTCTCATAGCAGTATTATTTAGTTAACAATCAACAGAATATTGAGGGTAAATATATAAAAAAAATATTATACAAAATTTAATATTAAATTTTTCAACCGAAAACTCACTGGATTTAATAAAAAAGACCCCCGATATTAGGGGGATCTTTTTTGCATTAGCTTTATTAATTTTTTATAACTTTTTCAATGTAAATGCCGTCATCACTGGCAATCCTGAAGAAGTAAATTCCCTTTGGAATGTCAGACATATCTAATTCCTTATGATATTTTCCTATACCTACATCAAAACTTTCTATATACATCTGTCGGCTTAGTGCATCAAACATTGTAAGTGTTACATGCTGGTTAGTCAGAAGCGTGAAATCAATGTTCAGCAGGTCCTTGGTCGGGTTGGGGTACAGAGAAATATCAGAAATACCCGGAGAACCTCCAATTCCATTGGTTGACGGATGTACAACAATATTCGCTGTTGCCACATCTGTGCCGCAGTTATTGGAAACTGTTAGTGTTACAGTATATGTGCCAGGTGCTGAAAATTCGTGATAATAATCTGGATTTAAAGTAGTATTAAGAGCTCCGGAACTTGGATCACCAAAAACCCATGAGTAGGTACTTCCATAAAGCGAGTAACTGTAGAAGTCGAATGTAAGTGTATCGTTTCTGTCAACATAGCTGATAATGGCATGTGGCAAAGGATCCACAATTACAGTATCAGGTCCTGCATGATAAACGCATCCGAAGGAATCTGTAACAGTCACCGAATAATATCCGGTTTCAGTCACAAAAATTGATGGAACATTTATAGAACCACTCGACCATTCGAAAGTGTAATATGGATTATTCAGATAAAGCATCACTGAATCCGGCTGGCAGAAATGCTTAGGCCCGTTTTCAAGAATTACAGCTGGCGGCATTACAGGGTACATCTGTATGCACTTTGCAGGCGATGCGGCTGAACATCCGTTTGCAGCAGTTACAGTTACTGTATAACATCCAACAGTACCCACCACAATGCTTGAAGTTGTTTCTGCTGTACTCCAGTTATAGGTAGTATATGCCGGAGGACCAGGGATAACGCTAAGTGCTGAATTCACAGTGATTCCTGTGCAGAACCCGGTATCAGTTGCAGCAATAACAGGCAATGTAAATGGGTTCACTGTTATCACAACATTGTCAGATGCAGAACAGCCGTTTATATCTGTTACTGTAAGGAAATATGTCATTGTTGTTTGCGGAGTCGCAATTGGATTAAAAATACTATCGTTGGACAACCATGTTATAGGAGCCCATTGGTAAGTACCTCCAACTCCTGCACCTGAACCATTCAATGTCGTTGATGACCATTGACAAATAGTTGCATCAGGGCCAGCATTGGCGGTAGGCAAAGGATTGACATTGATTGTAACACTTCCGGTCATTGTGTTGGAGCACAAGGCTGCATTCTGTGCAACTACAGTATAAACACCTGCAGCAGTGAAGTAATTAAAATCAATTGCAGAGCCTGTTCCCGGATACCATGGCAGTAATGGACCAGCAGGTCCGATTACCTGATAATTAACTCCGAGATCCGAACCGCTTATACCAACCAACACTCCTATTCCTCCGGTACAATAATTTCCGCCACCTGTTACTGAATAAGCCGTTGGTATTGGAGAGGCGGTTATATTTATACAATTCAGCATTGAAACAGAACAGGTAGTGAGTGTATTTGTAGCAGTAACACAATATGTACCTGTTGAGGTCTGGTTGCCGAAGCAAATTGCAGCACCAGTTCCAGCGACAGTTGTATCTGGAAAACCGTTTATCAGTAATTGGTACATTACGCCAATCTGCGAGCCGTTCAGGCAGACTAATATTCCGGCGCCTCCTGAACAGAACGTACCTCCACCTGTAACTGTAAACTGCGTGGGCAATGGATTCTGCGTAATAATGGCACTTCCAATCATTGTATTGGTGCAACCAGTGGCGGTATCCTGAGCCATCACCGTATATGTTCCCGATACAAGCTGGTTTCCAAAACTAATATTTGATCCGGTTCCATATACAAATTGACCAGTATAACCACCATTGTATAATAAATATACAACACCAACCTGTGATCCGTTCACCCCAACCGGAACTCCAGGATTCCCCTGGCAGAATTGGCCTCCGCCGGTAACAGTTAATTGCAGTGGCAGTGGATTAACAGTCATATGAATAATATTACTGAATCCTAAACATCCAAAGGCATCAGTGCCTTGCACATAAACAGAATCGCCATTCACTAAAGTACATGCCATGTATGATGTTATAGCGCCCGACTGAACAAGGGTTCCGTTAATATAGAAATCGTAAGATACACCGCCATTGCCGGTAAAGATAGGACAATCACCCTGGCAAATTGTGTTATCAGCATCATTACTGGTTAGAGTAATATTAGGTGCATTTGGATCAGCAAGAGGAACTGTTGCATTATCAGAACATCCGAAAGCATCAGTAACAGTTACACTATACAATCCAGCACATAGGTTTGTGATTGTAGGAGTATTTTGCATGCTGCTCCAAACAGGTGCACTATAAGGTAATGTTCCGCCTGAAGTAGCTTCAGTAATTGATCCGTCGCATACGCCGCAAACACTTGGCAAATTTACAGACGTAATTGTAATTACTGGTTTTGGATGTACAGTCATATTAATAATTGGCGATGAGTCAGGGCATCCGTTTGTTGAACCATTAACCGAAACTGCATCATTATTATTCAAGGAACAAGAAGTAAAAATATTTACTCCGCTTGGCGGTCCTTGTGAAGCACCGTTAATAAACCATTCGTATAACGTGGCGCCATTCGCAGTAAAAGTAACGCAATCGCCGAAACAGATAGTATTGTCTGCATCCGAACTGGTAAGTCCGACAGACGGTATTGGTGTAACATGTATGGTTGCTGCAACAGATGAAGAACAGCCGTTACCACCGGTCACCGTGACAGTATAGGTACTAGTCACTGCAGGACTCACAGTTATTGCCGCTGCTGCAGAACCAGTGCTCCACGAATATGTACCGCCTCCACTGGCAGTAAGTGTAGAACTTGATCCTGCGCATACTGAGTCGGAAGCTGGCGTTATCAGGGCAGCAGGCACTGCATTCACAATAACCGTAACATTTGCTGTTGCAGTACATCCGTTAATTGCAGTAACTGTGACTACATAGGTGGATGTTGACGAAGGCGAAACTGTGATACAGTTTGTTGTCGACCCGTTGCTCCATTGGTAAGTTCCACCTCCACTGGCACATAGTGAGGTGATCTGTCCCTGGCATATAGCAGGAGGAGTAGCAGTGGCAGTAGCATTTACAGTATTTACAGTAACCGTAACACCTGCAGTAGCTAAGCAGCCAAAAGTATTTGAAACAGTAACAGTATAATTTGTAGTAGATGATGGTGCAACTATCACTATGGGGCTTGATCCACCCGGAGGGTTGCTCCACTGATAAACTGTGCCACCTCCTGAAGTAAGTGTTGTGCTACCTCCGTTGCAAATTGGATTCGGACTTGCAGTTGCTGTGGCCACAGGCACAGGATTAACAGTTATAGTTACACTTGAAGTTGAAGCAGCTGTACAGCCAGTTGACGTTACTGTTACAGTATAAGTCGTTGTAGCTGCCGGTGTCACTGTAATTGCTGCTGTTGTTCCACCCGGAGGGTTGCTCCACTGATAGTTTGTACCGCCAGAAGCAGTAATAGTCGTTGATTGTCCCTGGCAAAGCGGATTTGCAGTTGTAGCCAGCGAAGCCACTGGTGCAGTTACAACATTCACTATGGCTGTGGTGCTTGCCGAACAACCTCCATTTGTAACCGTGACAGAATATGTGGTGGTTGAAGCAGGACTAACACTAATGCTTGCAGTAGTTCCGCCCGGAGGGCTGCTCCACTGATATGTTCCTCCGCCTGATGCTGTAATTGTTGCTGACGTTCCGGTACAAATATTAGCTGATGATGGATTGATCACAGCATTTGGCAATGGAGTTACATTAACCGTGGTACATGCAGTTGCTGTGCATCCATTCACTGAAGTTACTGTGACACAGTAATTGGTTGCCACAAGCGGATTTACAGTAATCTGGGCTGTAGTCTGTCCGGTACTCCAGTTATAGGTACCTCCTCCAGTAGCTGTAAGTACAGAAGGACTACCTGCACAAACCGTTGCCGGTGCTGCTGATATGTTTGCAGTTGCTGAATTAACAGTTATTGTTACAGAAGCAGAAGCTGTACATCCATTGGTAACAGTAACAGAATAGGTTGTGGTTGCTGCAGGGCAAACATTTATAGTATTAGTGGTACCTCCTGGAGGCGAACTCCATTGATATGTTCCTCCACCCGTTGCAGTAATATTGGTACATTGACCAACACATATCGGATTCTGGGTTGGTATTTCTGTTATGGAAAGTGTATTTACAGTTACAGTAACAGATGCTGTTCCGGTGCAACCACTATTTGTAACTGTTACAGTATATGTGGTTGTAACAACAGGGCTTACAATGATTGAAGCAGTTGTTCCACCAGTACTCCATGAATATGTGCCTCCTCCAGTGGCAGTAAGGGTTGAGGACCCTCCTAAACAAATACTTGCAGGCGCTGCCGTAGCAGTGGCATTAACAACATTTACTGTTACAGTAGCACAAGCAGAAGCCGTGCATCCCTGAGCATCAGTAACTGTTACACAATACTGAGTGGTTGTTACTGGGCAAACATTTATTGTCGGTGTTGTCGCTCCTGTGCTCCAGAGGTAGGTAACTCCACCATTAGCAGCTATTGTTGCACATTGCCCCAGGCATATAGTTGCAGGGCTTGCTGTAGCAGTAGCAGTATTAACTGTAACGGTTGCTGTTGTTGTTGCTGTGCAGCCGTTCGATGCAGTAAATGTTACTGTATATGTCGTAGTTGCAGCAGGGCAAACATTTATTGTTGCAGCATTTCCACCCGGAGGGTTACTCCATGCATAAGATCCGCCTAATCCGCTTCCCGTAGCTGTAATACTAGAACAACTTCCCTGGCAAACTGAAGGTGGTGTGGCCGTTGCAGAAACAGTTGCAGTGTTCACTATAATCGTTGATGATGCAGAAGCAGTACATCCGTTAGCTGCAGTGATAGTTACAGTATAGGTTGTAGTTGCAGCAGGACAAACATTTATTGTTGCATTGGTACCACCCGGAGGTGAACTCCACTGAAATGTTCCGGCACCGGCAGCAGTAATATCTGTGCACTGTCCGGCACAAATCGGGTTTGTGGTGGGTGTTGCTGTAACAGAAACTGGCAGGACGGTAACTGTTGCAGAAGCTGTGGCAGTACAACCGTTCGCAGCAGTTACAGTAACCGTGTACGTTGTGGTTGCAGCCGGGCAAACATTGATTGTTGCAATGGAACCTCCCGGAGGGCTGCTCCATGAATATGTTCCTCCACCGGTGGCTGTAATATTGGTGCATGCACCCTGGCATATTGTTGCAGGGTTGGCCGTTGCAGTTGCCGTTGCGGTATTCACGGTTATGGTTACACTGCTTGACGCAGTACATCCCAAAGCATCCGTGACAGTGAGATTATATGTTGTTGTTGAAAGCGGGCAAGCTGTAGGATTTGCAATTGAGCCACTGGATAGTGTACCATTCGGACTCCAATTGTATGTGTAAGGTGCAGTACCACCAGATGCTGTAGGAGACCCGCCAACCGGAACACACTGTCCAGTACACAAAGTCTGTGGGAGACCTGCATTCGCTGTAGGTGCAGGATTCACAGTAATAGTTACGTTATCCGTGACAGAACAACCATTGGCATCAGTAACTGTTACTGTATAGGTTGTTGTAACTGTTGGACAAACACTGGGGCTTGGAGTTGCAGGAATTACACTTACAGGAACAGAACTCCATGCGTATGTATATTGTGCGGTACCGCCTGAAGCAGGCGCTCCGCCTATGGTAACACATTGGTTACTGCAAGTTGTCTGAGGATTCCCAGCATCAAATACCGGCTTTGAATTAACAGTTACAGTAACCATTTGTGAAGCCGTACAACCGGCTGCATCAGTTACAGAAATAGTATATGAAGTAGTACTTGGTGGACATGCACTTGGATTCGGACAATTCGTACAACTCAATCCAACAGCAGGAGACCAATTAAACGTATACGGAGGAGTTCCGCCGGTAACAACATTGGGGATATTTCCCAATGTAACACAGTTTCCCGCGCATATCGGAGGCGGGTTTGGCGCATTTATCACAATTTTTGGATTGACAGTAACAATAGCGGCATCTGTAGCAGTACAGCCTGCTGCATCTGTAACAGTAAGCGTATAAGTTGTTGTAACAGTAGGGCAAACTGAAGGGTTAGAACCTGCAGGGATAACGCTGGCAGGCACAGATGACCATGTATATGAATATGGCGCGGAACCTCCAGATGCAGGATTAGGAAGCTGTCCGATTGTTACACAATTGCCAAAGCATACAAATTGATCTGGCCCGGCCAGGGCAAACAATTGAGGATTTACAGTAACTACAGCATTATCCGATGCAGTGCAACCAGCGGCATCTGTCATGGTAACAGTATAAATTGTAGTAGTTGTAGGGCAAACAACAACAGTTGGATTTACACCCCCCGGGGGAGAAGCCCATTGCCATATATTGCCCGAACCCGTAGCAGTAAGTGTTGCACATCCTCCATAACAAATTGTAGTATCGTTCTTGATAGTTGGTGGCTGCTGAGGATTTACAGTAATAGTAACACTTGAAGTTGCTGAACAATGTGATGTCTGATCTGTTATAGTAACAATATATGTAGTATTTGTAGGTGGATATACACATGGGTTTTTGATACCAGTATTTGTGATCCATGTATTAGGACTCCATGCGTAAGTATACGGCCCAATGCCACCACCAGGGGTTGCATTAAGGCAGGTAGTATCGCCCAGGCATATTGGATTAATACTGGCAGTTGTTGATGCCGTTAAATTTATAACGGTTACTGTAACTTTTTTAGATTTAACACAACCTGTCGCGGCCACATAGGACATTGCATAATAATCCGTGGTAACATTGGGACAAACATTTATCTGTAAATTGGTTCCTCCGGAAGCCAGCACTGTTCCTCCGATAAAATCCTGGTACCAGATCAGCCCATCACCTGTGGATGTTATTGCTGTGAGATTAATACAATCACCGAGACAAATTATTTTGTTTGAAGTTGTAAAAAGAGTTGGCAATGCATGAACGGTAATAGCAATAGTGGCAGTTGCAGTATTACTTGCACCATCAGTAGCGGTGCAGGTAACCGTATAGGTTCCGACAGAACTTGCTGTAAATGTAGGAGTAGCCCCTACCAATGGACTAAGTTGCCCACTGCCGCCAGCCCATGAATATGTATACGGGGATGTACCGCCAGATCCGACACCTGTTAATATTTGATCTTCTCCAAGGCACATATCCCATGTACTGTAAGAAATACCGCTAATTGTAATATCACAGGCCAGAGGTTGAGCCACCAGGTAAAATGGAATACAGCTTACCAGGAAAAAGAGTAGAAATTTTTTCATATCTCTGTATGTTTAAATCGTAGTGCTACGAATTGAAAGTTATAATTTATAAATATACAATATTCCCTAATTAAAATCAAGCGTTTAATTAAAATTTCTCAGTGTTTTCAGCAACTTTAAAAATATGACGATGTTTTCGCATACATGGTTGCCGTTTATTTAAATGATTACAATCATTATAGTTAATTAGAAATTCTAAATCCAGATCAAATGTTATACTGATTATCAGCAATTTTTGTTACAAAATAATCATATCATGTTTTGCTACATATTTATACTAAAACAGCAAAATTTCCTATAAGTAACAAAAATAGTGGATTATTTAATAAAAACAAGATGCATTTTTTTATTTATTAAGAAACTTTTTAACATATGAATTGAAAAAATAACGAGATTTGCAGTCCATTTTATAAAAATGAAAAATTCACATATTTAATATTAAATCAAAAAAAATGAAAAAACTGTTTACACTATTGACCATTCTTGTGATGACCTACGGAGTAAGTCAGGCGCAAGTAGACACCATTGTCAAATGGACATTCCACGATTCAACACTTGCATCGGCCCCTTACCCAAATGCCGGTCTTGCAGCTAATCTTGTAATCCCAATTAGCACAAAGGGAGGAACAGGAGCAATAAATTACAAAACTGCAGGAGCAACTACCTATTGCGCTAATGCTGCAAACTGGACTTCAGGAGTTGGAACAAAATATTGGCAGATAAAAGTTGTCACAACTAATTACAGCACTTTAAAAATTTCTTCCAAACAAAGGAGTTCGAACACTGGTCCCAGGGATTTCAAATTGCAGTATATGATTGGCTATGCAGGATCATGGACAGATGTTCCGGGAGGAACTGTTCTTGATTCAAACAGCTGGACAAAGGGAGTTATAAATAATTTGGATCTTCCCGCAGCATGTAACAACCAGGATACGGTATACATAAGGTGGGTAGTGACATCTACCACTGCAGTAAATGGTTCAACAGTAGCAACTGCAGGAACCTCAAGAGTTGACGATCTTTTTATTGTTGGTACAGCAACTTCAGTTCCTACTTTAAATGTCGCTCCCACTGCTCTCACTGGATTTACATATATGCTCGGCTCAGGCCCATCGACTTCACAATCGTATAATTTAAGTGGAAGTAATTTAACCGGAGCACCGGGGAATATTGCAGTTACCGCACCTGCAGATTATGAAGTTTCTTTAGATAATACTACATTCACAGCAAGTGTTAATGTACCCTATGCAACAGCAACATTAACAGCAACACCTGTCTATACCAGATTAAAATCAGGTTTAGCAGTTGCAACCTACAATTCAGAACTCATTATAAATGCCGGTGGTGGAGCAACAACCAAAAATGTTACATGCAGCGGAGATGTTACAACACCTCCAACTCCTGTGTTAACCGCAACTCCAACAACTTTAACAGGATTTACATATGTTCTGGGTTCAGGTCCATCTGCATCACAATCGTATAATTTAAGCGGAGTTAATTTAACAAGTGCACCCGGAAACATTACAGTTACCGGCTCCACAGATTATGAAGTTTCGTTAGATAATACAACTTTCACAGCAAGTGTTAACGTTCCTTATACATCTGCTACATTAGCATCTACAACTGTATATGTAAGATTAATGGCTGGTTTATCAGTAGCGACTTACAATTCTGAAATCATTTCAAACATTGGTGGTGGTGCAACTTCTGCTGATGTTACATGCAGCGGAGATGTTACCGCTCCTCCTACACCAGTATTGACCGCAACTCCAACTACTTTGAATGGATTTAACTATGGTTTGGGTGCAGGTCCTTCAGCTTCACAATCGTATGATTTAAGCGGTGCAAATTTAACAAGTGCACCAGGAAACATCACAGTTACCGGCTCAACTGATTATGAAGTTTCTTTAGATAATACAACCTTCACAGCAAGTGTTAATGTTCCTTACACATCTGCTACATTATCGGCTACAACTGTATATGTAAGATTAATGGCTGGATTAGCAGTTGCAACTTACAATGCTGAAACCATTTCTAACGTTGGTGGCGGTGCAACTTCTGCTGATGTTACCTGTAACGGTGATGTTACCTTAGTTCCTACTCCTGTATTAACAGCAACTCCAACTACTTTAACAGGATTTACATATGTATTTGGATCAGGTCCTTCTGTTTCACAATCCTATAGTTTAAGTGGTGTCAATTTAACCGGAGCACCAGATAATATTACAGTTACAGCACCTGCTGACTATGAAGTTTCTTTAGACAACACAACATTCACTGCAAGCGTTAATGTTCCATATACATCTGCTACATTAGCTGCAACAACAGTATATGTAAGATTGTTATCTGGTTTATCGGTGGCAGCTTACAATTCTGAGCTCGTAACCAATGCCGGTGGCGGCGCAGTAACTGCAGATGTTACATGCAGCGGAGACGTAACTGCAGTACCCACTCCAATATTAACTGCAACACCAACTACATTGACAGGATTTTCTTATACACTTGGCTCAGGTCCTTCAACCTCACAATCCTATACTATAAGCGGAACTGATTTAACCGGAGCACCTGGAAACATTGTAGTTACAGCACCAACCGATTATGAAGTTTCTTTGGACAATACAACATTCACAGCAAGTGTAAATGTACCTTTTACAACTGCTACATTAACAGCAACACCGGTATATGTAAGGTTAACAGCTGGTTTAGCTGTTGCAGCTTACAATTCTGAAATCGTTACTAATGTTGGTGGCGGTGCAACAAGTGCTGATGTTACATGCAGCGGAGACGTTACCTCAGCATTACCTTGTTTATCTGAGGATTTCAGCGGATTTACTACCGGTTCACATGCAAGTCCAGGAACTACTGACTTATCGGCAACACTTGATACTTATACCCAAACTACAGGATGGACAGGATTAAAAATTTATTCTGCGGGCGGAGAAATAAAACTGGGAACCAGTACATCTGTTGGATACATTGTAACTAAAACTATTGATTTATCAACTGGTGATGCAAACCTGTCATTCGATCTTCAGAGATATGGTAACGATTCCACAAATAAAGTTATTGTTTATCATGCACCTGATGGTATTACATTCACTGCAATTGACAGTTTAAAACCAACAGTAAATTATTCCACACACACAACTTTAATTACCGGTGGAACAGCTACATCAAAAATTAAAATAGGAACATCTGCAAAGAGAGCTTTCCTTGATAATATTTCTGTAATGTGCGGTGTAATAGTTTCTGTAGCAGAAAACACAGAAAACACTTCTGTAAATATTTACCCAAACCCGGTTAGTGATAATCTTACAATTGCTGTGGATGGACAGACAAAAGATATTATTATTTATGATATGCTTGGAAATATCGTTTATAATAATTACAAACCTGTTGCTGTTAACACTGTAAATGCAGGCAATCTGAACAAGGGTATGTACTTTGTAAAAATTACCTTTAACAATAATACTTCTATCACAAGAAAAATCACAGTGATGTAATAAAGTATTCTTCACTCATTAAAAAAAGCAGTTGGTTTCAACTGCTTTTTTTATTTTTACATTTTTAGAATTAAATTTCTTATGAAAAATTACATTCTTTTTATTATATTTTCGCTAAGCTGCACTGGGCTATCATTGCCTGTTAATGCTCAAGACGATAAAGCACTTCGGGTTGAAATTGAAGCTAAATCATCTTCTGATGCTTACCAGATAATTCCATTTGGAGAAAAAGGTGTACTGCTTTTTTTCCAAAGCAATGAAAGTGCTGATAAAACAAATAACAAATGGTATTTCACTTTGTATGATACGAATTTCAAAGAAAAATGGAGCAAAGAGCAACTGGTGCCAAAGGATCTGAAGTATTTGTTTTTTGATAATACGGGCAGTCACCTCTATCTATATCTTGAAAACGCATCCACTTCTTACTCAAAAGGAAATTTTCAGGTATTAAAAATTGACATTGATAATGACAGTATACAAACGTACAATTCTAAAAACCCTTTGAAATCAACAGTTACAGGATTCAAGGTAATTAATGATGTTGCTTGTCTTTCAGGATATACACTTCCCAGCAGAGCAGGTTATTGCGGACAATCATGCCTTACATTTACATTTCTCCCTTTTATTACAGGGCTTAATATACTAAGGTTTCAGCCTTTTCTGCTCCAGTACAACATGACTTATGGCACTGCAAAAATTATTTCAGATCCTTATCAAGGGCAGGCCTATATTGAAAATCTTACTACCGATGATAAAGATTCTACATTTACTGTGTCGATAAAAAATCATATTCCGCGAAAAAAGAATGCCATGTATATTGATAAATTCAATACAGGCGGATCAAAAACAAGCACTCTGAAAGTTACCACAAATAATGAAAAACGAAAGCTGAATACGGCCAAATTAATTTCAGTTAACGAGCATGAAAAAATTCTTATTGGCACATATAATACAAACACAAAAGGAAATCGAGCCAATCCCGCTTTTAGTGGCTTCTCAGAAGGTTCTACCGGAATATATTTCTGCAATATTTTAGATGGTGAACAAAAAAATATTTCATTTTACAATTTTTCTGTTTTCAAAAATTTTTATTCTTACCTGAGTGATAAAAGTACTCTCAGGATGCTGAAAAAAGCAAAAAAACTTGAAAGGAAAGGGAAGGAAATTTCATTCGACTATAAATTACTTGTGCATGATATCATTGTTAGAGATTCATCCTACATTATGATTGCCGAGGCCTATTACCCGGAATACCACGAAGTATCCTATACCAGCATTGATTCCTATGGCAATCCCGTTACTGTTTCCTATACGGTATTCGATGGATACCGCTATACAAATGCACTGGTAGCATGTTTCAGCAAGCAGGGAGAATTGCTGTGGGACAACAGTTTTGAAATATGGAATATTCTCACTTTTAATTTGCATGAACGCGTGAAAGTGATGATAGACGGTGAAGACATTATGCTTGCGTACAGCAATGAAGGAGAAATTGCATCAAAAATAATTCGCGGTAACGCAGTGATTGAAGGAAAAGAATATACAAAAATAGAATCGAAATATAATAATGATAAACTGATTTCTGACTACAACAGCGATATGGAGCAATGGTATGGAAAATATTTTATTTCCTACGGTTATCAGAAAATTAAGAATAAGCAAAAGGACAAAAGCAAACGCACAGTTTTTTATTTTAATAAAATTGCTTTCGAATAATCTTTAAATTACCTGCTGAATAAGGATTGAGTGACTTTTTATAAAAATTTTATTGATGGATAATGCCGCTGAAATGTAGTATACGCTGCAAAACCATCATCCGCTGTAACGATCGTCAATACTGACAAAATGAACAATGGAATTTATATCATCAAAGTTTTATTTGATGATAAATCTGTTGTTACCAGGAAAATTTCTGTGATGTAAGACTTAATAAAATTTTACTTAAAAAAAGCAGTTGAACTCAACAGCTTTTTTTATTTTTACATTTGCTTAAATAAAATTGAATATGAAAATCCGTATTATTTTTCTCTATTTTTTTCTCGTAATTATTTCACATCCTAAATTCTGTCATGCACAGAATGAAAAGGCATTACGTGTTGAGATAGAGGCAAAATCAAATTCCAATTCCTATACGATCCTTCCATTTGGCGAGAAAGGAGTACTTTTATTTTACCAAAGCACCGAAAATACTGACAACTACAACGATTTGTGGAATTTTACACTCTATAGTACCGATTTTAAAGAAGTGTGGACCAAGGATGAAGTCGTATTAAAAGACCTTGCTTACAAATATTTTGACAGCAATGATACTTGCCTATATTTATTTTTCGAAAATTCCAAATCATTTTCTGCAAAAGGAAACTTTCAGGTGTTAAAAATTGATATTGATGCTGAAACAATTACCAGTTACAGTACAAACATACCAGTGAAGGCTTCTGTTATGGGTTTTAAAGTAATTAACGATATAGTGATGCTATCGGGACATATATTGCCCAACGCCGGCAAAGTATGCTGGCAAGCATGCCTTATGACATCCTGTATACCGCAGATTATAGGCTATACGGCAACCAATTACTCTCCTTTTCTTTTCACTTATAATCTGAAATATGGCAATACTAAGCTCATATCCGATCCTTATAAAGGGCAGGCCAGGGTTGAAAATCTTTCGGTTGATGAAAAGGATTCTGTCTTTGTAGCAAGCATAAAAAATTATGCGCCGAAAAATAATAACTATCTGTATATAGATCGTTTTAATACTAACGGATCTAAAATAGGTAGCATGGCAATTCTTGCAAACAATGACAATAAGATGCTTAACACATCAAAATTAATTTCCTTAAGCGAGAGCAACAAAATTTTGATAGGCACTTATGACAACCTAACCAAAAGATCTTTTGGTAATGGTATGAGTCGTTATACACAGTCATCAACAGGAATCTATTTTACAAGTTTTGTGAATGAAGAACAACAATTTATAAAATATTATAATTTCTCGAAGTTTCCAAGTTTCTATACATACTTAGGTGAAAACCGCAAAATAAAAATTAAAAAAAAGGCTCAAAAACTTGAATCAAAAGGTAAAGAACTTTCATTCTCAACGAATCTTCTTGTACATAATATCATAAAAAGAGATTCTACATATATTATGGTTGCAGAAGCCTATTATCCTGAATACCATACGGAGTATTATACCACCACAGAATATAGCACTTACAGTACCAATCCTGGTAACTACCAACACTATTATGGAGGACCCAAAACAGTACAACATTCACGTTCAGTTTTTGATGGTTACCGTTACACACATGCCCTTGTTGCTTGCTTTGATAAAGAAGGTGAACTGCTTTGGGACAATAGCTTTGAAATAATGAACATTCTCACATTTAGCCTGCATGAACGTGTAAACGTACTTATCGATAGTAGCGACATTATACTTACATATAGTCAGGGAGGTAACATCGCTTCAAAAATCATCAGAAATAATGAAGTTATTGAAGGGAAACAATATACTAAAATAGAAACAAACTTTGACAATGATAAAGTGTTGACCAACTATAATAGCGATATGGACTATTGGTATGGCAATTATTTTATTTCATATGGATATCAAAAAATCAAGAATACACAACAGGACAAAAGCAAACGCACAGTTTTTTATTTTAATAAAATTGCTTTCGAATAATCAGGTGAATGATCACATGAATTTATAGTGCCAGATTTTTATCATAAAATATTCTTCAATGGAACAGACCACTGAAAAAAAATCCTTTAAGCAATCCCTTGGATTGTTCGATTCCACAATGATGGTTGTCGGCTCAATGATTGGATCCGGTATATTCATTGTAAGTGCTGATATAGCACGAAATGTCGGTTCTCCATTTTACCTTCTGCTGACATGGATTGTAACCGGGGTTATCACAATTATCGCTGCGCTTAGTTATGGTGAACTTGCTGCTATGATGCCGAAAGCCGGTGGGCAGTATGTATATCTGAAAGAAGCTTACAATTCCATGGTAGGGTTTTTATATGGGTGGACACTTTTCCTCGTAATTCAGACTGGCACAATAGCCGCAGTGGCTGTGGCATTCGCCAAATTTACGGGAGTGCTGATTCCTGATCTCAGCGAAAAAAATATTCTAATAAGCATTTCAGGATTTCAGATTTCGGCCGCACAGTTGCTTGCAATAGCAAGCATCATTGTACTTACAATGATAAATTACCGCGGAATCAAGAACGGTAAAATAATGCAGTTTGGTTTTACACTCACGAAAATTATTGCTATTACCGGATTGATCATTCTTGGATTTATTGTGGCATCAGGTACCAGTTTCTGGTCTGCAAACTTTAGTGATATGTGGAGCGCCTCAACAACCGTGATTGATAAAAATAATGTGATCATTGCAATTCACCAGATAAGCGGATTTGCTATAGTTGCAGCAATTGGTGTGGCCATGGTAGGCTCAGTGTTTTCAAGCGATGCATGGAACAACGTTACGTTTATTGCCGGTGAAATTAAAAATCCGAAAAGAAATATTCCTCTTAGTTTATTCTGGGGAGTGCTTATTGTAACAGTAATTTATTTACTTGCAAATATTGCTTATTTAACATTGCTTCCGCTGAAAGGCAGTCCTGACGGGACTGACGTAATAGGCAGAGGAATTCAGTTTGCACTTAATGAAAGAGTGGGTGTAGCTGCAGCTTTCAGAATTTTCGGCGATTCAGCAGCTATTGTAATGGCTGTACTGATTATGATATCGACCTTTGGCTGCAACAACGGTCTGATTTTATCGGGAGCCAGAGTTTATTATGCTATGGCAAATGACGGATTGTTTTTTAAAAATGTTTCAAAGATTAATAAGTTTTCCGTGCCAGGCGTGGCGCTGATCTTACAATGTGTGTGGGCAAGCTTATTATGCCTCTCCGGAAAATACGGTGACCTTCTCGATTACGTAGTTTTTGCGGTCTTGTTATTTTATATACTTACTATAATAGGCCTTTTCATTCTGCGCATAAAGAAACCTGATGCAGAACGCCCTTATAAGGCTTTTGGGTATCCGGTAATTCCTGCAATTTATATAATAATTGCATTTGCTTTATGCATCGATCTTTTGATCTACAAAACCGCATATGCCGGGTTCGGACTTATTATAGTTCTTATTGGAATCCCTATATATTTCCTGATGAAAAAAACACAAAAGTAGAATCGTAAATTTCTGGTACCACCAATAAAATTTGTTACAATAAAGGTTACCACTAAGACACTTAGAACACATAGAATCACTAAGAATATTTACAGAGACCGGATTGAGTTTTGATTAAAATCTATTAAATTAAATTATATTCTTATAATGGTATCCCTGACTTATCTAATTCCTCCACCAGCGCCGTTGGAGTTTTCCCTGTCTTTCAAGTATTGTTAATCCGTGGCCAATTTCAAAATGCTCCTTAATCTGCCATTCGGGATGGTCTTCAAGGAATTCATATATTGCCGCTTTCATTCCGGGCCTGCCATCGAAAGGATTTACAAGTCCGAAAGTTTCTGTATTATTCATAATAATCCAGTTATTAACTCTTTTATGATGATGATAGAGTTCTGATTTTATCTGCCCGTACCAATGATCAGTATCAATATAAAGTAAATCGGTTTTTTTTATTTTTGTTTTAAGACTGTCTTTATTAATGATCCGGAAAAACACACCATCCTTATCAGCTGCCTGTTTTACTATTTGTGCATTTTGGCTGACCACCACATTATAACAGTAAACTTTGTTGCAATATGTTACCAGGAACGCCAACGTTGAACAGGCAGTACTGATGCCTAATTCGGTGACTATTCTGCATTTTGAAGCATACCCGGACAGTGAATCAAAATGAGGTTTCACCGATTCATCACGAAAACCTTTGGAACCTCTCCTTGCACATTCATACAATTTGATAAGCTGTCCGTGTTTTCTCTGATCCATACTATTTAATTACTTAAGTTTTGCATAATTTTCCTTTTCCTTTCTTTCTCCTTGATGAGAAAGAAACAAAGAATCAAGACAAAACGATGCTTCAGCCCGCTCTGATTAATTTTTGAATTTAGCAGGCAAAGTAAGTAAACTCCTTTGCTGTAAATTCTCAAAATTAATCATTCACTACTTACCTTGTCCCCGCCGTTTTGTCTGGCCATCGCTTATCTCACAATAAAAATTAGCATTTCAATCTTGTTGATACTTCGTCCCTATAAAAACAATTAAAACAGTGCAACATATCCTTCACAATTCTTCCAAACCTTATTTATCAGAATTTTCAGCTAATTTATTTTCATACACAAGTTAAGTTAATTATTGTTTATGAGCAAAAATAACAGTAGCATAAGCAAGTTCGCGGTTCTTCTCATCAGGCAATTCCGTGACATACGATTTATTCAAATACTTATCGGCAGTATCAATGAGATCTGAAACCTTTAGTTGCAGGAACTCATCCTTTGTTGCACCACTTAATCCTTCAGCCCAGTTTCTGAGAATCCAAGTCAACGACCAGATGGGCAGTGCCTTTTCATCAATTTCAATTTTATCAATTTTTAATTGTCCTTCAAAAATATTTTTCAGTCCCTGATATGTCATGTTGTAATAATGATCGGGATAACCATGATATGGCTGAAGAAAAGGGACGCTGCATATCAGAAATCCTCCGGGTTTTAAAACCCGTGAAATTTCTTTTGCACACTTAAACGGATCTTTTACATGTTCTAAAACCGATAAAGATATAACTGCATCGAAAGCTCCGTCGATAAATGGCAGCATCTCTCCCACACCCACAACATCAGTTGTATCATAATCAACAATTTCGAAATTTACAATATTTTCATAATACTCATCTCTTCTGCCTGCGCCACAATCGAGGATTAATCCGTCTTTAAACCTTTGTATAAGATCTTCAACTTTCTTATCATAACTGTTGCTGCTTACCGCTTCTGTATTGATTATATTATATTTTGATTTAGATTCTTCATTAAGAAAATTAAAAAAATGTCCAGTGTTTTCAATGTAAGGCATGTCATTACGGAGCTCCTGCTTTATTCTTTCAAGCTTTATTTTCTTAGCCTCCGATATTATTGAAAACGGCAGCCTGATGCACCTTCCTTCAACTTTACCGAAAATATCAAAATGCTGCCTTCCCGATTGTAATGAAATTCCTTTCTTTACATCCCCTGCTACATCAGGATTTGCAGCCAGGTATGCTTCCTCGCTAAAATTTTCTTCCGTGGCCTTTTCCGTTAATAAGTGTGGTGACATCCTGATTATTTTATAACAAAAAAACAAATAATAATTTAATTATGCTAATTCTGAATGGTATCCTTCAGTGCAGGCAGAGGCGGATTTGGAGTAAGAATGTTCAGAATAAAATGATCAGCCATTTCCTGTATTACGATATCGGGTTTTTCTTTTTCGATGATGGAAGGATAGAAAATTGGCGTCCAGAGATACGTACTGCTGCTGAAATGATTTGTGAGATATTTGATCAGCCAGAATGAGAATGAATCCCGGAACATCAGCATTTTCGGGCGATGCACATTCCTGTTTACAATGCATAAAGGATCCTCCGGTGATACATACTCAGGATATACCGGATGAAGCGTATCGGTTTTTGCATTCAGGTATTTACTGCATGGAAAACATTCATGATTTGTAAGGTAATCTTCCAGAGCGATGAGTTTCAGCAGAACTCCAATGCGATCATCAAACTGAAACCAGAAAATATCTTTAAATGCCAAAGCATCTCCGATATCGGGAAAATCTTTTTTCATGCAATCAATCATGGCACGATATGCAACATACGCACCTACGTAGTTCCAGTGAACATCCGTTTTGTAATAAAGCTCATAAGGATATTTTTTCTTTGCCTCCATGATTGGTGTATAAATATCAATCACATCAAGGTCAGTATTCTTTTTAAGGTATTCAAGTAACTGGTCGAGTTTTGATTTTTTGTTATGCCTGAACAATCGGGGGCCTAAATTTTCTTCGTATACTGAATACGCCATCGGAGGAAAGATTAAATAGAAATATATCCCTCTTTGCTTAAGCCAGTCTCTGCGTGCGACAAGTACTTCTTTCATTTTTTCTAATTGCTCCGGTGTAAGCGGATGGCGGTTCTCAAAGGCTTCCCTTGCTGTCTCTCCCACGAAGAACATCCAACCATCTTTACCGAAAAAAACATTCGGGTTATCCGCCAATTCGTTAAAAATAGAATACTCTATGAGGTTATTAATGGTGTTGATATTTTTCCTACCTGTCAGCTGGTCTTCAAGATACTTATCAAATTTCTTTGCAAAGGTGTTAAGTGAATCCTGTCTGAGATCAGGACAATAATTTGGCAAGCGCCGCTCCGACTCCATCATGAGCCGTCTGGAATTAAAAACATGTGAGATTATCTCGCTTGAAATAATCAAAAAGAAAACTGCGGAAAGCAAGAATGCTGTGAGATTATTAAATTTAAAATAACCGTCAGCAAAAAGTAAAATCAGGAAAAAAAGAATTGCCAAGAAGAAGAAAATATTTTGCCTGAGGGTTGTCATCCATTGTATGCTGTGAATCTGGTCTGCAGATGTGAGAATAAAATAAGGATCATTGCCACAGATTGAATATGTTTCTCCGTGTTTTACCATATCATTCAACAGAATATTCTCCCGGGGAATTGTGCCGTAGTTCCAGTCAACGCCAAGGATACCCGCTTTTGCACAAATATGCAAATCTTTAACTTCACCCAAAGTATCCGCAACATCGCACCTCAGGAATTTGTAATCATCGAGCCCAATCTGTGCATCATAAAAAGACGAATCTTTGTTTATGATTAGTTTCTGAGATGATAAAAAGTTCGGCCGGTTGTTATAATAAAATTCTGTGCCTTTCATCGGAGTTCCTGTACTCATGCTGATGTTGTAAACCGTATCGCGGCATAGCCAGGAATAAACCACCATCAGCAACGATGCTATGATTCCTGAAACCACCAGGTATCCTTTGCGCGGAGACATCAATGCGACAATTATAAAAGTTAAGAAAATGACAAGCACAATAATAATATTCATGCGGTGTTCATGCTTGTCTTTTTGCAGCAAATCAAAAGGCAACAGGTTCACTACAACAGGTGTATTTGCACTTTTTACTATCGCATTTATTTCACCTGCTTTATCAATTATACTTGCATTTCTTATTGTACAAATGGATTCATTTTTATTGAACAAAGAATAAACATAGTTATCATGATAAAGATTTACAGAAAGCAGGGAAATGGTATCGTTTGGTGCAAGGTTATTAATTCTAAGAAAAAAGCCTGCACTGTCTCGCAACGCTCCGTCATATTGAAAATATTTAAAAGCTGGTGAATTCAGCTCCCATGAAGTTACCGAGTCGATGCCATTGAAAAGACTGATGACAGAAGGCTTTGAAGTCCTTGCAGAAAAATATACACTATCGGGATGGACGGTGGTAATTTCTTTTTTATGAACTAGTGTTATTATATAATATGTTAAAGGTATTAACAGAATTAACAGGTATGTCCAATGTAATTTTAACTTGTCCAAACCGATGGCAAACCGATGAATGCTCACAATGAAAACAAAAACAAGAAGCGTGATGAAAAGAAAAATATTATGTTGCAAAAAAATCAACCATTGCATTTTTTGTGCGAAGAAGGCTGACGATAAAGCTATGTAAGGATCATTACCTGTTATGCGGTATGTATTACCTTTAAGTACCAAATCATTCAGTACAAGATTCCCTTGCGGCAATTTAGCAAGATCATATGATGAACCAAACAACCCCCATTTTATGTTAATTGTAAAATCCGTTAATTCCTTCGTCTTTTCGTCAACATCAAATCTTAAAAAAGCATCTTTCTCAAAATCCAGAGGAACACTGTATGTGCAGGATGATTCGCATGAAGAATATTTTTTTATGTTCGAGAACATCGGATTGTGACTATAATAAATCTCTGCATTTTTTATAGGCAAATTATTCGACATTGTTGCCTGTCCGACGAATTCAAAATCGGCAATGTATGTCAAAAGCATTACGAAAAGCGAAACAATCACAGTCACAGTAAAATACTTTGCAGGAGGTGCAATGACAATTAAAAGAATAAAAGCAATTATAAAAAACAAACAAATAATTAAAGCATAATGTGAATTTGTTTTATCCTTATCCCAATGTGATAATGGCTGAAGATTTATTCTTGCTGGTTTTCCGGTATGCTGTAATATTGCATTAAGTGCTCTATTCGCTTCAGTCAACGTAGCATTGTCTGCAGAAATATTTTTAGTTGAATTGCTGCAAAGCGAATATAAATGGCCTTTGCGATAAATATTAAATCCGTTAATTGTAATAGTGTCGTGTATGCTCAATCCTTTTATCACAATTGCAAGTCCTGCGCTGTCATTAACAGGACCTACGTATTCAAGATTTTTAAATCCATCCGAATTCAAATTCCATGTTATCAGAGAATCTTTACCGGCAACGAGAATTAATGACGCAGGTTTCGAAGCCCTTGCAGAAAAATAGATATAATCCGGGAGTTTAGAATCTCTCTGTGGCACAGCTGGTCTGCCGTTCCACAGAAGTAAATAGGCAAGCGGAATAGCTAGGAAAAGTAAATAAACCGGTTTCAATCTTTTCTTCAACATTTCTTAGCTTGCTGTAGTTAATTTTTTTTATGTTAAAACCTGAAATAAATAAATGGATTAAAAGTTTCGGTGACAACCCTCATCAATGAAAGCATAAATAGTATCACGAGCAGCACAGTTCCTATTATTCGTAAAACTTGGAAAGTTTTACCTGTTTTAAATTTTGCAGGAAGAGAAATCGGAAAACATAAACAAATTCCAATTAAAAGTATTGCAATATGTTCTTTTGCAAAAAATGATTCCAGTCCCAAAGCCCCGCTGTTTGCAGGCGTGAACATAGTCTTAAGATAACTGAATGACTGGCCGATACTTTCCGTTCTGAAGAAAACCCAGCTAATCATGATTACAAGTAGTGTATAAAATAGTGCAGCTACTTTTATTTTTTTTAATATTTTCCCAAGAAACAATGCTTCTATTCCAAGAAAGAATCCGTGGAAAGCGCCCCAGATAATGAATGTCCAGCTAGGTCCGTGCCATATCCCGCAAAGCGTAAAAGTGATCATCAGTGAAATGAACAACCCGGCTTTTCTAATATTTCGCATGCTCACCGACAATGGAGTGAAAAGATAATCCCTCAGCCAGGCTGATAAAGTCATGTGCCACCTTCTCCAGAATTCAGTAATGGAGCGACTGTAGTATGGAAAATTAAAATTTTCAGGAAGATCGAATCCAAGCATTTTCCCGACACCAATGGCCATATCAGTGTAGCCGCTGAAATCAAAAAATATCTGAACTGTGAATGCAATGATTCCCGCCCAGGCCACAGCAGGACCGATCATTCCCGATTCAGCGCTCATAATTTGCGCCACAACGAAACTAAGCGGATTTGCTATCAGTACTTTTTTTCCAAGTCCTATTATAAACCTGCGAATGCCTTCTGCAAACCCGGTAATATCAAAACTTCGATGTTTTAATTGTTGTTCAATTTTATCATAACGAACAAGTGGTCCTGAGATCAATTGGGGAAACATGCTAATATAAATCAGCACATATGCAGGATTTTTCTCAAATGTTTTATTATCACGATAAACATCGATGTTGTATGAAATTGCCTGAAATGTAAAGAACGAAAGGCCAAGAGGAGCCATAGGATTTATTTTAGGGATACCGGCTATCCCAGAATAAATAAGATTGTCAATAAAAAATCCAAGATATTTGTAATAAAACAGAACTCCCAGAAATGTCACAATTGCTGTTATCAGAAAAATGCCTTTAAAGCGTGATTTCGCTATTAACAGGGAATACAGCCATGCACTTAATCCAACTGCAGGCAATAGAAGTACAAGACTTCCTGCACACCAGAAAAAGAATACCAAGCTGGCTATAAAAAGAATAATGTTTTTGTGCCATACTTTTGGCAAAAGATAATAGCCCGCTAATGTAATTGGCAGGAAATAAAACAAAAAGATAATTGAACTGTACGCCAAAATTGCCGGTGTTATTATATTCTATGATTCCTTATGTATCGGACTAAAATAAGTTAAAAAGCAAAAATATTTTTGGTCTTGTTTATTATCACATTTAGCAGACGATTTTTTTACTGTTGATCATTTTCTATTCATAAGTGAAAAAAATTATAGTCACTGGAAAAAACGTTCCATCTGAATTCGAGTTCAGTTACCGTAATGAATAATACAATAAAGATTAATACGACAATTCTGTGGTTCTCGTTTTTTATCCAGGAAAAAGCATGGTTCAATCCCTTTACATATAGAAGTAAAAATGGTATCATTGCTGCGCTAATTAGTCGCCCGGAAACGAAATAGGGATAAATCCGTGATGGGTAAACACAATTACCAAAATCGAAGCTAAGTGAAAGTAACAGCAATAAAAGAACAAGAGAAATAAAACTTAAAAACGCAAACCAAGTCATTCGTTGCTGAAAACTATTTGATCCGCGACGAATTTTTATAAGCGACCACACAATAAAAATTAACGATGACATCCAATAAAATATATCGATGATTGGTATTCCCATTTGGGCCCTGTTCCACACCAGTTCACCCCGCCAGAAACTAGTTAGCAATAGCGACCAGAATATCTTTATTCCATTCAGTGAAAAAATAGGATGACTGAAACAGTATATTAAAGATTTGTGAGTCCATCCCATAAGCTGTATCTTGCTCTCAGATCCGCTCCAGTCGCCTGTATTGGAGAAGTTCCATCCGAACCAAATAAATATCGGAGTAAATATACAGAGTAAAAACAATCCGATGCATATTGCTGATAAACCTAGCTTACCTGACTTTCTTAAATTATATACTTTGAAAAGCATTGCAATCATTACAACAGCTATAAGCACCATATTGCTTGATTTTACAAGAACAGCTGAAGCCACAGCCAAACCGGTCAGAACACCTTGCCGCCGACTCGGAATATCGGCCCGCATAAACTCTATTATTCCTATAAATGCCAATCCAAAACAAACAGGTGACAAGACATCGCTCTGAATGCCATAAAAAGCATCCTGGGGCATGAATGCCGCAAGCAAAGGAACTCCCAAAACAATAAATCTGTTTTCAGGGAATAACCTTGAAGAAGCCAGGTATGCTAGCCACACAATGAGTGCCGCGAATATTACATTTAAAAATCGTATCCAATAAAGCAGCCATTCTCCATCCAATCCAAACGAAGAACCTAATCTTGTCCAGGCCCCTGCTGCCATATAATATAAAGGAGGTTGTGTTGATTCAGGATTTGGAGCTCCTTTAAAAACAGCAATTGTATTATCTAAATAGGGCTGCACCTTCTCCGGAGCTTGTTTCCATAAAGGCTGGGGAACCGTCTTATCAGGATATTCATTAGGTTTTGTGACAAATTCAGGTGAGTTGTAGGTTACAAAATAAGTTGATGATTCAGGTAGTATCACTTCGAGAGTTCTCGGAATATGTCCTTGAGAATATTTCATTACCATGTCGAAATGTGCCCATTCATCAACATTATTAAAAAAAGGGAATGCCGCTGAATAGATAAAAACTCTTAGTGCAGCGAGTACGCATAAGACGATGATGAGCCAATGATCTTTGGAGTTTTTATTAAATAAACGCGGTCTCATAATTGTTTTTTATCGTCTTGAATTACTCTTATAGTTCTTATAATTTACGAATGGCAAAATTATTTATATTTTCCACTTCTTACTTCAGCTTCGAATCGACCAGTCGCTGCAGATCTCCCAGATTATCACAATTCAATACTTCAAGATTCTTCAGTCTTATTTTATAATCCTTTTCCAGTGCATCTATAACTCCTGCATGAGACAGAGAATCCCATCCGGGAACACTGTTGGCAAGCATTTCATCGGTAAGCTCATAATCGGAAAGTCTAAGTTCCTTCAGTACTACTTTCTTAAAACGATCAGAAATCATTAGTGTCTCCTTTCTGCTGCAAATTCAATTCGAGTATTCTTTCCTTATTTGTATTTCTGCCTGGCTTGCCCGCCGAGCTTTTTATCAGCCAGCGCTGTGGCACAAAGTACACATTCGATATGGCAATATCAGCAATTATTCCGGCCTTAAGAATTTCGATTCTGAGTTTTTCAATTTCTTTTTCATCTGTTAAGCCAGTTTCTGCAATAACACTTAGCAATTCCGTACCCAAGGCTTCGTTATCCTCGCCAAAAGCCACAATCCGTCCTGGAATCAATCCCTTTATTGAAGCAAGCATTTCTTCAACATCCTCAGGAAAAATATTTTTTCCGGCCGAAATGATAATGTCTTTTTTTCTACCGATGATATAATAATTTTCATTCAACTCAAATCCCATATCCCCGCTGAAATACCAGCCATCATGCATAACTGCATTTGTTTTTTCGGGATAATTTCGGTAACCATCGAACAGGGAAACAGACCTGATGGCAAGCTCTCCAACCGATCCCGATGTCAGTTCATGTTTATTATCATCAACAATCTTTATTTCACAACCCCTGATAAGTTTTCCTGATGATACACATATTCTTGTGCTTGTTTCATCATTAGTGAGCACCAATTTTCCTTGCGATAATTCAAACCTGTCGGCTTTGACTACCGCTGGTTCTTCGCCAGCGATGGTCTGAGTAACAGCCATGGTTGTTTCGGCCATGCCATAAAGAGTAGAGATGGAAGCAGGATTGAATCCGAATTTTATAAATTTATTTGCAAACCGCACATTGCTTTCTTTTCTAATCGGTTCGCTGCTATTTATCAGCATGCGAATACTCGAAAGCGAGATCCCTTCAATATCTTCATCATGTATCTTTTCTGCCATAAGATTAAATGCAAAATTTGGCATCCATGCAAGTGAAGCTTTTTCTTTAGAAACCGCCATCAGCAATAGTTCAGGAGCAATAATCCAGTCAAACGGGCTAATCTGTACCGAAGGAATACCCCATAATAAAGGCAGAAGAAATGATCCGATAAGGCCCATGTCGTGATATAGTGGCAGCCAGCTAACCACTTTATCATCAGGGTTTATTCTAAGAGCTTCACCATATGATGATGAATGATCGAGAATAGCGCGGTGTGAAATTAAAACTGGCTTTTGTAAACCGGTTGTCCCCGATGAATGTTGTAAAAGAAAAGGATCCGAATCTTTAATCGTTGAAGGAACTTCAAAATCATGGATATCCACATCACTCAGATCATGTTCGAATGGCAGAAAAATTCCTTTTATGGTGCTTTCTTTTTTATCAATAAGCGGACCAATTACCGGCAGCGACGCGGTTTCTGTCAAAATCCAGTCAAGGCCTGAGCGTTTTGACATACCTTCAATTCCTTGTCTGAATTTTTCAGGATGCAGTCTGGGATTGGGATAAGCAAGCACTGCAGGTATTGCACCTATTGCAGAAATGCCCATGTAAAGTGGATAAAGATCCTGATGATGCTTTAAAATTATCGCGCATACTTCATCCCTTTTGATTCCAAATTTTTTCAGTAGAACAGCGTAAATTTTTGTTTTTTCTAACAAAGTACTGAACGTCCATCTGAAAGACTCTTTGCCGGCAATCCAGTGAATAATCGCATCTTTATCCGGGTTATTTGCAGCATTCTTTTCCCACCGCTGCCAGATTATTTCATTCATTTTTATTCCTGCAAAATAAATTGTAAGTACGCATTGAAAATCAAAAATAGTTTATTTTTCTTTTAGTTTTTTGAGGATTCGTTAGAATCCTTTATATGCCGCTTTTCCGTTGCCTTGCTCACTGGCATTAATATAAGAAAAACAAAAAGCGAAATAAATAAAAACAAATTAGTTCTTAACAATAATGGCCACTGTAGCTCACTCATTAAATAATCTGAAGTGAGGCAAAAATACGGATCGTCACCGGTTATAGTAAATATTCCATTACGATAATTCATATCGTTAACCAGCATTTTATCAGGAGCAATTTTGCTAAAATTCATTTCATTCTGAAAATATCCTGCTTTGGTTATTACATGAAAGTCCTTAAGTTGCCTCGTGTTCTCGTTGATATCACATCGCAAATAATTATTTTCTGAAAGATTGAGATCTGTTTTAAAAAAGCTTGTCCATCTATAAAAAGAAACTTTCTTGTCCGCATTAAAACAAGGATTATTATTGTAGAAAAAATCGACACTTTTTACGGGGCCACCTGTCAGCATAGCAGCCTGGGAATGGACGTTTCGGAAAACAAAATAAAATGAAACCATCAATCCCAATGTCAGTAAACATGAGGCAATAAAATATTTTATTTGCGGAGCAATCACCAGTATAATGAGAAACAGCGCAATAAAAAGTATAAGTATATATATTTCAATATCGCGTTCATTTGTTGATTTTTGCCACGAATATAAAAGTGGCAATTTAATGCTGACGGGTTCACCGGCTGCTTGCACAATGGCATCCATTGTTCCATTCCCCTGTATAATTCCTGCATTTGTCAACTGGCATAATGGTCCTTTGTCCTTATTTAATGAGATTACCTGGTCATTATGAAAAGCGCTCACTGAAAGAATTGACAGGGTATCATGTGCTGTCAGATTTTTTACTTTGATTGAAATTGATGCATCATCATTTATTGAATCAACGCTGTATTGCAGATATTTGTAACCAGCGGAGTTCACTTCCCAGGAAGCAATGCAATTCCCTGCATCATCCAATTCAACAATGGAGGGCTTAGTAGTTTTAATCGAGAAATATAAAAGTTCTTTAGTGTGCTTAGGTTTTACAGTATTACTGATTGGAAAGAAAAAATAATACGTGGCAGGAATAATCAGAAAACAAAGATACACTGGATGTAAGCGTTTCAAGCTGATTCGGGCAGTCCACCGATGAACACGTGCAAGTATTATTATGACAAGAAGTGAGAGAAACAGGAACAGATTTTTTCTCGTTAAAATAATCCAACGAACTCTATCAGTAAAATAATTTGATGTAAAAATAAAATGGGGATCATCGCCTGTTACATGGAATTTATTATTTCTCAACATCAGATCATTCAGCATAATCTTCGATTGCGGAAGTGAAGACAGATCCCAATCGTCCGAAATTATTCCCGCATTTATCCTATAATGCACATCATCTAATTCAGCGGAACCATCGGCATCGAAGCGAATACAATTATCTGTGTTCAGATAGACGAGAGTAGTAAAAGAATTACCGCCATTAACGGAAGCTGCCATTTTGTTAGTAACAAAACTCGGATTATTATTATAAAATGTTTGAAAACTTTTTACCGGTGTTTTGCTACTTAAGGTTACTTTGCAATGGAAATCCTGACCAATCAAAAAGAACAGCACCATCAACAGCAGCACAAGAGCGCAGGAAATAATAAAGTATCTGACAGGAGGTGCAATGATCACAATAAGTAAGAAAGCAAAAACAAAAGAAATTATTATAAGGATTTTGAACCAGCGATCAATACCTGACTTTTCCCATGATGAAGCTTCCAGCAAGCGGACATCTACAGGCGTTCCCGGGCTTTTGACAATAGTAGTTAAAGCCTCACCGGTTTCACATACAGTTGCATTATTTACAATACAATTTGATTCATCATGTTTATAAAGTGAAAGAATTCTGTTTCCGCGATATAGATTAAATGCCGAAAAACAAACGGTATCATTGGCTGAAAGATTTTTAACTTTTAATACGATGCCTTTGCTATCGTTGAACTTTCCCGTGTAATCAAGATACTTGTATCCCGCTGAATTCACCTGCCATGAAGTCAAAGAATCACCCGATGCAAATAAACTTATTACGGCGGGTTTGCTCGTCATTACTGAGAAATAAAAATAATCCTGCTTATCAGCATTAGAAGGAACAGCGCCATTATGCTGCAAAAAGCAATAGAGCAGTGGAATTGCCAAAAATAAAAGATATGCCGGTTTAAATCTTTTAATGCGCATCGCCGATATCTTCTTTAATAGGTAATAATAAATGATCAATATAAAACTCTCCCACTTCCTCAATCACAATATCAGGTTTGTACTTCAGGATATCTTTTAAATTCATGGAATGACTATATATGAGAATGCATTCCTCAAACTGATGCGCAAAGAATGGCGCCCACTGGATCATGTAAGAATCCCTGAAAAATATAGCCCTGCCGTGACCACGAGGGTTTCTGTAAATGATAGTTGCTCCCTGCTTTTTCTCAATTACTTTTTCCGTTGATATTGTATCCTTAACCAGCGGTTGTATAATATATTTCGACCGCTTATAAATATTATTTGCAATAACGCATTTGGCAAGGTCAGCCTGGTTATCTTCTACGGTGTCTATCGTTATCTCATTATCCCTTAGCGGCGGCTTGAGCGTACTGTCTTTGCTGCAAATTGCGTTCATCACTGACTGGTACCCTTTGAAAGCACCATATTCATTCCAATGTGTGTCGTAATTATAAAACAATCGTTTATCCGGATACTGCATTCTGCAATTAATCAGTGTATCAGCCAATGAAATAAAATTTATTTTCTGTTTGCTTAAATTCTCAACAACAAGGTCGAGAAATGTTGGTCGATGTTGCTGCAGGCTATAATAATCAGGCATCAGATCGTTATAAACTGTTTGTTTTGACGGAACAAGAACAAGCCAGAACTGAATGCCGTTGCTGGAAAGCACATCGCTGCTCTTCTTTGCATTTATGCAAATATCATTTAATTGTTTTTGCGTGAAAGGCAGTTTCCCGGTAAAATCATTCAGAAAAGGATCAAAAGCAGGAAACATCATATTATCCTCTCCAACCAATACCACATCCGGCATTGGGGATTCATTTAAAAGTTCCAGATAAGCAGCCGACCGGGTTCCTATAAGCATATTACGGTAATAGAAGTAATCGGAACACCATTGTGTACAGGTACTGAAAAAAGAATCTGGTTTGATTGTAAGTACGTTCCATTCCGGAAATTTTACAAGCCTTCGGTTTTCAATATTACGCTGCGGAGGATAGAAATCAAGCATACGATCAATCCAGTACATAGAAATGCACAACAGAAATGTAAAGACAAAAAATATTTTCGAAAAACGTTGCTGTTGAAACAATGTATTTAAAAATTTTCTGCGAAAAGCAACAATCAGAATCGCAATATCGATTAGCAAAATAATGATGATGAGAATGATTTCATAGCTTTCCCAATTATAGATAACTGCTCCGCCGTTTTCAGGAATTGAAATTACTGCATTAGGATCATCACTGTCACTGTCGCGGTATATCTTCAATCCGTCGGATTGCTGAACTACCCGTGAATTATAATGTTTGCTGTTTAAAAAATTATTGCACGATACCGGACATTGAATTCCGTTTACAGTAACGCTGTGAAGTATGGCTGAATCGCAGGCTTTATCGGGATCAATACGAATGGCAATAATAGTATCCATGTGGCGTATTGAAAATGTATAACTGTTTCTTCCGGGCTCTGCGTCCTTTGTAATGTGGTTCTCTCCTGCCCAGCCATTTCCATTATCCCAATAGGTTGTTATGTTTTCTTTTTTAAATGCAGTATAATCTACCACAACTTTTACTTTACCATAATCAAACACGAATTTAAAAAGGAACAATACAGTGCCAGTGCTGAACAACAGCCACAAAACAATTAACCCTATGATATATTTCAGTTTATGCATCAGAATCTAAAATAAATAAAAGGGTTATAGGTTTCCGTAGTGATTGACATTACCGAAAGTAAAAATATCAGGATCAGAAGAAATGCAATGATCCATTGCTTTGCCCGTTCAAAGCGCACTGCTTGCCATTGCTTCGGAAGTTTAACCGGAATACTGAACAAAATTCCAAGTGGAATAAGCACTTTATATTGATTGGTAAGGAATGCGCTAATGCCAAGTGGTGTAATATCTCCCGGGGTGAACATGGCGACAAGATAGTGATAAGCATCATTTATATTTGCTGTCCTTACGAAAACAAAGCCTGTCATCACAATCATTAATGTATAAACAATGGAAAATCCTTTAAGCCGGGCAAGATATTTTCCCAGGGAGAGCTGTTCCAATCCAAGAAATACGCCCTGAAGTGCACCCCAGATTAGAAAATTCCAGGTTGCTCCATGCCACATTCCGCAAATGGTAAAGGTTATCATAAGCGCAATAAAAACACCGGTTTTGCCCCATCTCTTCATATTGAGCGAAAGAGGCATGAACAGATAATCCCGAAGCCATGCTGAAAGTGTCATATGCCAGCGCCTCCAGAATTCGGATATAGAGCGGCTGATGTAAGGGAAATTAAAATTCTCAGGCAAATCGAAACCAAGCATTTTCCCTACACCTATGGCCATATCGGTATAACCGGCGAAATCAAAAAACAGCTGCAGTGTAAATGCAATGATACCAATCCATGCCACTGCCGGGCTTATCAGGCTGATATTAGTATCTATTATTTTCGTCACTAATAAACTTAACTGATTTGCAATCAAAACCTTTTTTGCCAAGCCGATTATAAATCTTCTTATACCTTCAGTAAACCTTTCAAAATTAAAAGATCGTTGTTTCAATTGCTCCTGCATCTGGTGATAGCGCACCAGTGGTCCCGATATCAGTTGCGGAAACATGCAGATAAAAAGTATTACATAAACAGGGTTTTTCTCGAACCGGCTGTTTCTGCGGTAAACATCAATATTGTATGAAATTGCCTGGAAAATAAAAAACGAAAGTCCTGCTGGCATTACTATTTTTAATACGGGCAACCCGCTAATGCCCGAATAAATCAGGTTATCAATGATGAACGTGAGGTATTTGTAATAGATTAAAATGCCCACATATACTATGACCGCCATTAAAAGATAAAGTCTTTTTAATTGCGACTTAGAAATAAAATATGAAAATATCCATGCGCTTACACCAACGGCAATTAGCATAATAACAAAACTGCCCGCACCCCATGCATAAAATAAAAGACTGAATATGAATAATAAAATATTTTTCGCCCAGATTTTGGGCAGCAGGTAATACCCTGCAAGCAACAGCGGTAAGAAATAAAAAACAAAAACGACGGAACTGTAAACCACGTTTTCTAAATTGCTTATATGTTAAATTGCTGATGTACCGGACTGTTCGATTATTATAATTACATTTAACCGGTGACCAACACAAGGCAAAGATAATTGAAAAATCAAGATTTTCAGGTTGGCAGATTTGTTGATTGCGATTAATTGATTTATACAGCAAACAATGAACAATGGAAGGCATTGTAAAAAAATTATAAAAAGTCTAACCAAAATCCAAACTAATTAAAATTTAACTCGACTTTTGCAGAAAAATTAATTAAAAATACTTAATACGTATTGTTTATAAGAATTATGAATGATTTTTTATACTTTTTTAATTGAAGTAAAAAGACGAAGTATAAACAATAATGAAGTGCTAATTTTTATTATAAATATGCGAGGGCCAGACAAAACGGCGGGGACAAGGTAAGCAATGAATGATAAATTTTAAGAATTTACAGCAAAGGAGTTTACTTACTTTGCTTGTTAAATTCCAAAATTTATCAGAGCGGGTTGTCCCGATAGCTATCGGGATCGTTTTGTCTTGATTCTTTGTTTCTTTCTCATTAAGGAGAAAGAAAGGAAAAAGAAAATTTTGCAAAACTTAAGAATTTAAAATTATTTTTGTTAATGTGGTTTCACCAGCTATAAATTAAAATACTGTAAACACTATGATCTTCAGCCATGATAAAAAGTTTATGGTATTCATGCCCTGGAAAACGGCAAGTTCTACCTTGTACCTCCGACTGGTTAACTTTAACCAGAGTCCGTACAGCCGTTTTTATTATTTTAATGAGCATTTAAAAAGAGTGGTACATCAGCATATAACTGTTGCTGATTTTAAATCATTGCCTGAAAATATTCCCGACTTTAAAAGAGCTGCCTTTATCAGAAATCCATACGACAGGGTATATTCAGGGTTTAAACAAATTCAGCAGGATTTGACTGAGCAGCCCCAATTGCCTTTCCCACAGCCATGGATTAAGAATCATGTCATAAAACAACTGCTGATTAACAAACAAAAATTAGAACAGGCGGATTATGATTTTGACAAATGGGTATCACTTCTTGAACCCGAAGATATTTACCAGATTGGTGGTAATTCGAGCCTGCCTATGCACCCTGCTCACTATTGGACGCATGATGCCGATGAACAGTTTGTTCATTTCATTGGCAGAGTAGAAAATTTTGAAGAAGATTTTATTAAACTGCTTGACTTTCTTAAAATTCCTGACGGCTATACTAAAGAAAATGACAACGTCGGAGAACCGCAATCAGAAAGCGATGTAACGACCTATAAGTACATTCATAAAATGTCCAGAGATTCGATTGATAAAATAAATTTTCTTTTTGAAAAAGATTTTCAACTTTTTAGATATAAGATCTGGTGACGCTTACATAGTGAAATTGAAATACAAATCTATAACCTTGCCTGCAGGTCCCATTAAACTCAAAATAAAAAACAGGGGATAATTATGATGTTGAGTGATAAATTATATATTTGCTCAAATGATTTTATTTTTATCAATTTTCAATGCGGCTGCATGCTCAATAATTATTTATTTAAAAATCTCAAGTTAAAATATATTTGAATAATTATATTTAAGAATAATTATTATGAACATAGAACTTGTAAAATTAATATCGATTCCTTCGCATGAAGATAATAGAGGAATACTCTCATCTATTGAACAAAATGAGGATGTACCATTTGAAATAAAACGCGTTTTCTATATTCATCATATTACAGCAGGCAGAGGCGATCATGCACCTATTGATACGGACGAGATGTTGATTCCGGTTTCGGGAAGTTTTCATGTAAAAGTTTTTGACAAAAATTCATCAAAAGTTTTCTTCCTAAATGACCCCACTAAAGGACTATATATTCCACGGTTAATTTACCTCGAAATGTTCGATTTCACTGAAAATGCAGTTTGCCTTGTGCTCGCGAATACAAAATATGATTCAAATAAATATTTAAGAACTATGGATGATTTTCTTTCTTATGTCACTCTGAATTTTCAAAAAAATTAGTAAAGCATACAAATGATAATAAAAAGCTGGGAATACATACAGGAATATAATAATGAAAAGGCCGAGATACTTTCTGCTATCGAAGAAGTATTATCCTCAGGGTGTTTGATACTGGGCGATCACGTTAAAAAATTTGAAACTGATTATGCAAAGTATTGTGGAGTAAAATTCGGTGTAGGAGTTGATAATGGAACCAATGCTATTTTTCTTGCATTAAAAGCTTTAGGAATCGGGGAAAACGACGAAGTGATCACAGTTTCAAATACAGCCGTAGCAACAGTTTCAGCAATAGTATCAACTGGTGCAAGACCAGTATTTGTTGACATTGATGAATCTTCATTCCTGATGGATACAACAAAAATCGAATGGGCTATCAATTCAAACACAAAATGCATCCTTCCTGTTCATTTATTCGGACAATGTGTTGATATGGATGAAATCAACCGGATTGCAAAGCAATATAACCTGAAAGTTCTTGAAGATTGTGCTCAAAGTCATGGTGCCATTTATAATAATCACAAAGCAGGATCATTATCCGACATAGCTGCAACTTCATTTTATCCTACAAAAATTTTAGGAACTTATGGTGATGCCGGAATGGTTCTGACCAATGATGAAAAGCTAAATATAAAATTACGTCGTCTTCGCTTTTATGGCATGGAAGAATCGTATAATGCTATCGAACATGGATACAACTGCAGGTTAGACGAGATGCATGCGGCTATTTTATTAAAAAAATTAAGCCATATAAATGATTATTTAAATAAACGAAGATACCTGGCTGAACAATACCAGAAATTATTGCAAGATACCAATCTGAAACTTCCTGTCGAAATGCAGTATGGAAAGCACTCCTATTACCTTTACGTAGTGCGGCATCCAAAAAGAGATATCATCCTGAACGAATTAAAAAAGATGAATATTTTCCTAAACATTCACTATCCATACCCTATTCATTTGATGAATGCATATAAATACCTCAATTATAAAAAAGGTGATTTACCAGTTACCGAGAAAATAAGTAAAGAATTATTTTCTCTTCCCTTGTATCCATCATTTACTGAGCAAAAACAACAATATCTTTCTGATGCAATTCATGAAATAATGAGGGAGATTCACTTGTAATGATATTTATCAAAATACACAATTATGATTAATTACGATATTAAAATCTCTATTGTAATTCCTGTTTACAATGCCCAGTCAACAATTGCAATGCTTGTTGACAAACTGATAACAGAAATTTCAGCAAGATATATTTTTGAAATCATTCTTGTCAATGATTATTCCGCAGACAATTCCCATACTGAATGCCTCAGAATTTATAATGACCATAAAGACAAGGTTAAATATTTATCCTTAGCTAAAAACTTCGGCGAGCATAATGCAGTAATGGCCGGGTTGAACAAGGTGACAGGCGATTTCGTAATAATTATGGACGATGATTTTCAAAATCCTATAACAGAGGTCATGAAATTAATTGACTTCTCAGTAAACAGCGATTATGATGTGGTTTATACATATTATGAAGACAGAAAACACAAAATGTGGAGAAACCTTGGGAGTAACCTGCATAATTATATGGCAACAATATTACTGAAGAAACCAAAAAATTTATATCTGTCGAGCTTTAAATGTTTGAATAAATTTTTAGTTACAGAAATTATTAAATATAATTTGCCTTATCCGTATATTGATGGTTTGATTCTCCGATCAACTGCCAATATTGGTACAATTAAAGTTATTCATGAATCAAGGCAGGATGGGCAATCAGGTTATACCTTAATTAAATTAATAAAATTGTGGTCAAACATGTTTACGAGTTTCTCTGTCATTCCTCTCCGCGTTTCTGTTTTTGTAGGATTGTTTTTTGCTTTAACTGGATTCCTGTTTGGGCTTTATTCCATTATTGAACATTTTATGGTTCCCAATTTACCTGCTGGATTTTCATTGACAATAACCGCAATTTTTGTTTTTGCTGGCATTCAGTTAATCTCTCTCGGAATGATTGGGGAATATATAGGACGGATCTTTATTTCCCAGAATAAACAACCGCAGTTCACAATAAAAGAAGAACACCTTTGAGAAGACCCAAAATCCAAGATCCAAATCCCAAGACCAAAGGGATAAGAGCTTGGAATTTGAGACTTAGAATTTGAGACTTAAACGAAGTGGAACTTAACCAGTATAAATACATGTTCGAAGCCGAGGATCATCATTGGTGGTATGTAGGAAATCATGAAAACTTTTTAAACATTCTTCAGAGAAAAAAAATATTCAAAAATGGAATTACTATTCTTGATGCAGGTTGCGGCACTGGTAAATGGCTGGAGATTCTAAAAAAATCATATAAAATAAATGAAACCGGGATTGATTATAATGAAACAGCTTTAGAATATGCTAGCACAAGGGGAAAGATAAATTTTCGCCTGGGTGATATTAATAAGTGTATTTTCAATGAATCATCTTTCGATCTTATCACATCGTTTGATGTAATTTGCAATAGTAATATTGATGAAACTATAGCTATAAAAAACTTCCAATCCTATTTAAGAAATGATGAATATTTATTATTAACAGTACCCGCATTTCAATTTCTTCTGAGCAAACATGATGAAGTGGTTCATCAGAATAAAAGATATCGCAAAAAACAAATTAAGCTATTACTTGAAAACAATGGATTTGAAATTATCAAAATATCTTACAGTGTGTGTTTGTTATTTCCATTAGCATTGATAAAACGCATTTTAAATAAATTATTTGCCAGCAAAGTTGAAGAACATAACGAAGTAAAAATGCCTCCTAAAATCCTTAATCAATTGTTTCTTTTAGTGATGCGTGCAGAAAACTTTTTATTACGGTATTTCTCCCTGCCATTTGGTTTATCGGTATTCGTTCTGGCAAAGAAAAAATCTGTGAACAAATGAAATTTCGGAATATCATAAAATACATACCGGCTCTGGCGCTTTGTCTGATAGTTTTTTATGCAGGCCTGATACTTTATTTTATTCTAAAATATGGAGTCGATGTACCCTATATGGATCAATGGGAGTATGTTTACTTTTTTGATCATTTATCAAAAGGAACACTGACGTTGGGTGAACTTTTTAAGCTGCAGGGTGAATACCGGCAATTCTTTCCCAATCTAATATTTGTCTCCTTGGGCTGGATGACAAATTGGAATGTAAAATATGAAATGATCGTTATCTTCATTCTGGCATGCCTTGTTTCTTTAAATATTTATCGCCTGGTTTCTTTTACTGTCAACGAAAAACCATGGATAAAATGGATCTTGTTTTTCCTCGCGAATATATTTATTTTTACTCCCCTTCAATATGAAAACTGGTTGTTTGGTGTACAGATAGAGTACTTCATGCCTATTGCTTGTGTAACAACCGCTATGGTTATAGCCTTTTCACGACTTGACTCCCGCCTGAAGATTGTTTTATGCCTGCTGCTTGGTGTCGTCAGTTCATACTCTTCAATCAACGGTCCCGTGTACTGGTTTATTCTTTTTCCCGTGCTTTATTTTTCAGGTTCGGGTCAAGGCTTTTTTAAAAAATGGCCGGCCATTTCAATATGGATTCTGGGCACCGCAATAACGTTATTCTTTTATTTTCATGGCTATACAAAACCTAAAGGCTTTCCAAGCACCACAGAAGTGTTTGACCAACCTCTTGAAGCTTTGAAGTATTTTTTTGCAATTCTCGGAAACCCCATCAGAATCATACATTCACTGGAACATATAATTTATGTGGGAGGTGTTTTGGTTTTCATTTTTATTGCACTTATTCTATATATACTATGGCATATGAAAGACAAACAACTAATCCGCAATGCTGTTGTATGGATCATGCTGGGTATGTATTCCGTTATGACCGCGGCCATGGTCACAGTAGGACGACTGGGTTTTGGTGTCTTTCAATCATTGACCTCGCGATATACAACCTATACGTTGTATCTCGTAGTGGCAACAATTTTTCTTTTTACCATCGCTGTTCTGCATTATGCGAAAAAGAAACCTTTATATTTTTTACAAAAAATAGGTGTCGCCATTCTGATCGTTTACGTTATATATATTAAGGTTGATACATATCCAACTGCGGTCGTAGATTTGAAGAATTTTCATGCTTCCATCCAGCATGGTAAGGCCGGGTTGTTATTTATTAATTTTATATCGCCTGAACAATGCAGCAATAAAATTTATCCTTCACATTTTGATGAGCTTACCAGAAGAGCAAATATTTTGAATAACATGGGTTATCTGCGGCCATCGCTTATAAAAAGTAATATCATGCAGGATATTGAAGGAGAAGGAAGCGGGACAATAGATTACGGTACCTTTGATCTCTTATTCAATTTCACTAATAATTATTTTGTAGCTTCAGGCATTGCAGTGAAACCAAATACAAATGATCCTGCAGATGCAATTATTTTGACTTATGATAATGAAAAAGACAAATCACAGATATTGACAATATACAATGATGATTTGAAACGTTGGTCCAGAATGATTTGGGTGGGCGCCCTGCCTTATGAAACTTTAAATATAAAAGCATGGGCCTTCGATGCCAATACAGGTAAAGCATACAAATTGAAGGGAAGTCATATAATTATAAAAAAAAGAAATTAGTGTTATGTTCAGAATCAAATGAAGCAATTGTCACACTGAGTTAATCGAAGTGTGACCAGATTAAATAGTGATTGTCAAACTTCGACAAGCTCAGCATAACATCTAATTTATACCTACCTAAACACTAAATCTTCGTGAGCAATTCCTAAAGCAAATACTTATTATTTCGCAATATCAGTCGGCAGCAAATTCAACTTGACAGGGCAGTTCAGGCAGTTGTGATCAAAACGTGATTGCAATTTTTTCTTTCTTACTTTCTGAAACTTTTCATTAAAAAATATTGAATGAATTGTGTTGTTCTCATCAAGGTTTCCCATAGCATCGCTATAGTATGAACAGGGCAATAGTTTATTCTGATCAACTATCATTATTTCATTGAAAGGCCTGAGGCAAGTGGCTTCAGAAAGAAATTCAAATTTTATATCATTATTGTTATTACTTATGATCTCTTTGACATTTTTGATTTCTTCAGTCTGAACATCCGGCTGAACGTTATTGAAATCAGAAAGATCAACATCAGCGATTTCTTCAGCAGTCCATGTGCCGTCTGTTTCAAAGGGCTCAGGCAATCGAACATCAATCTTAAATAGTTTTGCTTTTTCGATAATCAGTTTGCGGTAATAATTATATTTTTCCTGCTGGTAACAAAGCATTTCTTCATGTTCGCTGAAAAATACATTTCCAACCAAATGCCTAAAATCAATTACCTCAATTCCTGATATAGCGCACAGTTCAACAAAAGCAGGAGCTTCATGAATATTTGAATTCATCAGCACAAAGTCCATATATAATTTAGGCAGTGTTCTGTTGTATTTACGTTTCAGGTCACGCAACGCAAGAATATTGCTTATGATTTTTTCATAACTGGCTCCAATCCGAATATTCTCAAGTGTTTTCTTCGTTACTCCGTCGAATGACAATATCACATAAGAAATATTTTTCTCTATTATTGTCTTACGTGCCATGGAGTTGAGCAGCATTCCATTGGTGCAAAGTCCGATCTCCATGTGTGAATAATTGTCACGCAGCATATTTACTATTTCATGAAAGTGCTTTGACATCAAAGGCTCAAAACCACATGAGAGCATAATATTTTTTACCAGCGGGCCGATATCTTTTAAATAATGCTTCAGTTGGTCTGCGGTAATATTTTTTGTGGGCTGAGAAAAAATTTCTTCTTCTTTATAATGGCACATAATGCACTTAAGGTTGCATTTATTTGTGATATCCATACGGATAGTGAGCCATGGATTCTTTTGTAATATTTCTGTAAATTTTTCTTCTGTTTTTTTGTACTCTGAATCAAATTTATTTTTGTTTTCATCAACCTCAACATCCTGTATTGACGAGGAATTCAGATTCAATGAAATATTTATTTTTTTTAATTCCTTATCACCAACAGTAACTTCAATTTCTAAATTAAACTCATTCTTTATTATGATTGATTTCTTTTCAGCAGTAATAGAAAAACCACAACAGTCATTATTTGGGAAATCCTTGAAATTTCCTGCCACATCAGGCCTTGATAAACCATAATTCAAAGAATAGTTATTCTCTGAATTATCAGGAATGCGGACACTTTCAATATTCTGAGAACAAAGAAGCCATCCCACAATTTTATCCGACTCTTCAACATGGTCGGAAGCTTGAGGAAAATCAATGCAGTAAAGAAAATTAATAATTTCTGCCATACTTCTACTTTAACCCGAAATTGTGCACTCCCAGGGAAAGATTGGGATTATAGCAAGGATCATGCTCCACATATTTTTTCCATTTTTTTCTGAAGAGGTTAACTTCTTTCACATGTTTTTTATACGATTCGCTTGTACTATGCGGATGCCCGCGTGACATGGATTCATAATGATAAAGTTCACAATGCGGAACATAAAGGTTGCGGTATCCGGCTTCAATCAGTTTAAGACAGAAATCCACATCGTTATATTCGGTACCGAATATTTCGTCAAAGCCACCCACTTCGTCAAATACCGCAGTGCGCACCATGAAACAGGCCCCCGTAAGTGCTGAATAATTGTTTAGCATATTTACATAATTGAAATAGCCCGGACCACTGCGGTCTTCGCCAACAAGCACATGCCCTGCAGCGCCGCCAAGACCGATAATTACTCCTGCATGCTGTATCGTATCATTATCATATAACAACTTTGCTCCCGCTACTCCAATTTCCTTCCTCTGAACGTGTTCCATCATGGCTTCCATCCAGTCGGGAGAAATCACTTCCGTATCGTTATTCAGCAGTACAAGGTATTCTCCGGATGCATTTTTCCGTCCCAGGTTTATCAGGCGTGAAAAATTAAATGCTTCCTTATCCTGTACACATTTAAAAGAAATTTTATTCTGATGTGTATAATGTTTTATAAGGCTGAAAAACTCCTTCTGATCGCTGTTGTTATCGATTACAATGATTTCATAATTTTTATAAGTAGTATATTTTTCAATCGATCTCAGGCACTTTCTTAGCAAATCGGCTTTATTCCGCGATGGAATAATGATACTGACTTTCGCATTTTTATTTTGAAGTCCAATCCTGATGCTATAGCCTCTGAAGCTATCCAGGAAATCAACTGTAGCTTCCATTCCCCTTCTTGCCATGGCTTCGGTAAGTGCCATCTGGGCTGCACGGTACGCGTATGGTTTAACAGTTTCACCCATGGCTGCGCTGCCACTATGTATACGCCAGTGGTAAAGTACTTCAGGAATATGAATTACTTCATTGTATATTTCAGAGTAGCGCAAAACAAGATCATAATCCTGGCTGCCTTCAAAGCCTGCGCGCCATCCGCCAATATCACGCAGCTGGGCAGTTTTAAATGCACACACATGCCCAAGGTAATTACGGGAAAGAAGATTATCCGGACACCAGTCTGGTTTGAAATGCGGATCGGAATGCAATCCCCATTCGTCTATCTTGTCTTCATCTGAATAAATAATATCTGCACTCCCTTTTAAATTGATAGCCTTGGCCATTTCGTAAAGAGCATCTTCGCGCAAAATATCATCATGGTCCATCAGCACAGCATATTCGCCCGTAGCAAGTTCAAGTGCAGAATTAGAGGCCCTTGATATATGTCCGTTCTGCTCGCGGTAAACAACTTTTATTCTCTCATCTGCTTTGCAATATTTTTCAAGAGTTTCTTTTACTTCAGGGTCGGAAGAATTATCATCAGCAATGCAAAGTTCCCAGTATTCATAGATCTGTGCTACGACTGAATCAAGTGCTTTTATAAAAAGGTCAATGCGCGGATTGTAAACCGGCATGACAATACTAAATAACGGTTGTTGCGTATAACTTTTAATATTTCTTTTGTACTGCTTAATAATTTCTTTGTTAAGCTTTTTCCTCAGAAGATACTGCGAATAGTGCGAAGTTGTTGCAAGATAATTATCAACAACTTCAATAATCAATACTTTGCGGATTTCAAACAACAGATAAAGCGAGCGGAAAAGTTTTGTAAAGAACAAACGCATCAGTCTGCTGCCACGTTTAAAGACATAATTGTAAAGAATCGATCCGAAATTGCGCTTCTTCCCTTTGCTAACATTTGACCTTAGCCTACTAAGATACAGATAGAAAAATTTGCGGAATTTTACAAGTTTGCTGTTCTCGAGTTCTGCAAGTTTTCTTATCAGGCTGTCCATGCTTCTCAGGGCAGTGGCAAGTTGCTTGTTAAGTTCTTCAATTTCTTTTGAAGCACTCTTGAAACGTTTCTTCCAATAGTCTTTGTCATCAACATCACCTTGATCGAATGAATTGATGAATACTTCCTTTGGTTTATCTTCCAAAAGCAGGTCTGTCTTATCGTCTATATTTTTCGGGCTATGCGCCATTAATCCGTAAAAATAGTAAAGTTGCGATAACCTAATGAAAATAATTTGTGTTGGGACCACTCTCTGCAAGGCATTGTATTCTTCATATCAAAATAAATTGGTATAAACATCTGTCGCTTTTTTCGAACTTCCGTCGAAAATTATTTTCCCTTCCTTCAGACAAATTCCTCTTTTACATATCGATTTCACTTCATCAGGACTGTGTGATATGAATAGCAACGTTGCACCGTTTTTTAATATTTCCTGGATACGGTTCTTGCATTTTTTCTGAAAACCTTTGTCCCCGACGGCAAGAACTTCATCTATCATCAATAGTTCAGGCTGCGATGTCATCACACTACTGAAAGCCAGTCGGGCAAGCATTCCTGTAGAATACATCTTGGTTGGCATCTTCAATTGCTCCTTGGTAAGTTCAGCAAAATCGGTTATTTTTTCAATCATTTCAACTCTTGTCGATTTGCTGTAATTGCCTGAAAGCGCCAATGCAATCCTCATATTCTCATATCCGGAAAGTTCAAGTTCAATACCAGCTCCAAGCGTTAGCAAAGGCGATACCGGTACCCTTACCTTCACAGTACCGATTTCGGGTTTAATAATTCCTGCAATTGTTCTCAACAATGTACTTTTGCCACTTCCGTTAGGTCCTAGTATACCCACAGATTCGCCTTTGTGAATTTCAATATCTATATTATGCAAAACCCTTCTCTTCTGAAATGGGGAGATAAAAGATGCTTTTAAAATAAAATCCTTTATGGAATGCACCCCTTTCCTGTTCTGCAGGTAACTTACTGAAACATTATCAAGTTTTATAACAGAATCCATAATGCTTATAGGTTAGAGATGAATCCGTTCCTCGTTTTCCTGTAAATCAAAATTGCAAGTATAGAAGTAACCGAAGTAATCATAACACATCGCCCCACATAATGCATCGATGGAGCTTGTCCTTCATACAATACATTCCTGACCAAAGCCATAAAATGAAACAAAGGATTATACTTTACAATGAATTTAAATTGTTCGGGGACTATCTTGAAGGAATATGCTATAGGTGATAAATAAAATAAAGCTGGATTGATTGTATTCCAAAGTATACCTACGTCCCTGAAAAAAACATTCAGCGAGCCAAGAATAATTCCTACAGAAAAAATAAAAATTGAAAACAAAAGAATTACAGGAATCAGGTATAATAAATTGAAAGATATATTCAACCCCATAAAATACATTATGAACATAAACGGAATCAATCCAAGAAGAAAACTGATCAGTTCGCTACCTAATTCCGTTAACGGATAAATTGTTTTTGGAACATTAAGAGCCTTAATCAAATGCGTATTTTTAATAAAAACACTGCATAATTGATTCGTTCCTCCCGAGAAATATATCCAGAATACCAGGCCACTTAGAACATACAGAGGATAGTTTTCAATAGCGGGAAAAGCTGCAGAAAAAATCGCGAGGAATATAAGCAGATACATAAAAGGATGCAGCAGGCTCCATAAAAATCCCAAAGCAGAATGCTTGTATTTAAGTTGCAGATTTTTATAAATCAGGAAAATTATAATATACTTACGGTTCCCGCGCATCATCCAAATTTCAAGCAAAATAAAACAAATTTCGGACATAAATCAACTATGCTGAGAATTGACACTTTTCTTCAACTATTATTCGATTCACAGCTTTTTTTTCAATATACATAATTTGAGCCCAAAAACAAATAACTTTGTCTTGAAGAATTAAATTTCATTGTCAGCTTCAAATCACATATATATTAATGGCCGGTTTTTATGCCAAACTCCAACTGGCGTCCAAAAGTATGCCCTAGGAATTTGTAAATCTTTACAACAAAAACATCCGGAATTTATTATTATCTGTCCAAATAAAACGCATAATAATTTTGGATTAAAAATAAAAAAAACAGGAATAGGCAAAGGATTATTTTGGGAGCAATTGTGGTTACCCCTGTTCTTTTTAATTCATAAGAATTCCTTACTCATTAACTTTTGCAATACCGCGCCTTTACTAAAAAAAAAGCAAATAGTGACTGTTCACGATCTTGCATTTCTAAAGGATGAAGCATGGTTCAGCCGGTCATTCAAAACCTGGTATAAATTTCTCATTCCGCGAATCTGTAAAAAATCCGTTATGATAATTACAGTTTCTGATTTTATTAAGAATGAAATCAGCAATGAATTCAAAATTCAGCTGGAAAAAATCAAAGTTATCCCTAACGGAGTTCCCGAATTTTGTTATGATGACTTGAGCTCTTTGCCATTCAAATACCTACTGCTTACGGGTATTTATAATCCAAGGAAAAATGCATCATTTGTTATCTCACAAATATCTGAAATTAAAAAAAGAAATTACCATTTAGTTGGTGTTGGTGCAGATGCTGATGTATTCTTAAAACAGAAATTTATTCATGACGAAAACCTGCATTTATTAAATTATCTCGATGACAAAGAATATTTTACTTTAATGAAACATGCCGATGCATTGATTTTCCCTTCAAATTATGAAGGCTTTGGAATACCAATTCTTGAGGCACTTATTCTTGGCACACCTGTGATTGCGCCAGATATAATGGAATACAGGGAATCATTTGCTGACCTTCCTTTGTATTATGAGGCTGGGAATGAAAGTTCTTTCATTCAGTCATTAGACAAAATAAATTTTAATAAATCAAATGTAAATGATTGTTCCTATCTGAAAAATAAATATAATTTTGACAAGTCAGCAGAGACCCTGTCAATCATCTTAAAACAATTACTGTAAAAGGAAAATATATTTTAAATAAAATGGGAAATGACTAGAATCGCCGTAGTACATGATTGGTTCAACGAGGTCGGCGGATCTGAAATGGTTGTTAAAGAGATTCTTTACCTATATCCCGATGCAGATGTTTTTTGTCTTTTCGATTTTTTTAATCAGGAGAACCGCAATAATTACTTATTTGGAAAAGCAACTCATACAAGTTTTATTCAGCAAATTCCATTCGCCAAATCGCGTTACCGGAATCTGTTTCCACTGTTCCCAAAGGCAATTGAAAGTCTTGATCTTTCAGGTTATGATATAATTATTTCATCCTCATCATGCGTTGCGAAAGGCGTTAAAAAGAAACCTAACCAGTTGCATATCTCATATTGCCACAGCCCTGCCCGCTATGCCTGGGATTTAAAGGAAGACTATCTGAAAACAGCAAAAACACTTGTTTCAAAAAAAATATTGAAAACATTTTTCGAGAAACTCAGAAAATGGGATCTGAAAAGCAGCAGCAGGGTCGATTTTTTTATTGCAAATTCCTGCTTTGTTCAGAATCGAATACAAAAATTTTTCCATCGGGAAAGTACTGTTATTTACCCACCTGTAGATGTGGAGATGAAAGAATCAGCTGGTGAAAGGAGTGATGTTTATTTATCAGTTTCGCGACTTGTAACTTATAAAAATATTGATCTTATTGTTGAAGCTTTCCGCAAAATGCCTGAACTCAGATTAGAGATTGCGGGCGATGGCCCATTGAGAAATAAAATAGTAAAGAGCCTTCCTAAGAATGTTAAGTATCTTGGGTACATTAATGATGAAACTAAAAGGAAGAAACTTAGTAAAGCAAAAGCTTTCGTGGCTGCTGCAACAGAGGATTTTGGAATTTCAATTGTTGAAGCACAAACATATTGTACTCCTGTGATCATCCCTTCTGTAGGGGGTTACAAGGAAACAGTGGATGATAACACAGGAGTTTTCTTTCACCAGAAAACTGTTGATGATATGGTTTCTACCATTCAGAAGTTTAATGCCAGTAACAGAGTTTTTAAACGTGAGCATTTTCAGGAAAATATTAAAACATTTTGTAAAGAACGATTCCACCGTGAGTTCAAGGCTTTTATTGATGACAAAATTTACAAACATACTGCAGGAAAGCAATAAAAAACCAAACCGTCTGCATTTGTCAATGTCTTTGCTTTTTCTTGCATTATGTTGTTTTCCATTGTTCCCGTTGAAGATCACAAATTTTATTTTAATTCTGCTATCTGCATTGACACTGATAGCGTACATTTTCAAACCCGTTTCTTTTGGCAAAACTATTTTGCGAAACCTGGTGTTTGTATTACCCTTTATCCCTTATCTTGTTGAATACTGTATCTTTGGTTTCAATCATGCCGCGCGTTTTGAATTTGAAAAGAAAATATTTTTTTTCACAGCACCTTTTTTTATTCCGCTTTATTTACAGATTACCGGATTCAAAAACTATAAAATTGCTTTGCTGACTTTTGCTTTATCAGTAAGTGTTCTTTCAATTTATACATTAACAAATTTATTAGTTCGCGGAATTCCATTTTTTGCCAATGCCTACGAAAACGGAGCATATCTGTTAAGAGAAAATTTTGAACAGGTTTCAGGGTTGCATCCAACCTACTATTCCATTTTTGCGCTTACTTCTGCATGTTATCTTTTTTTCGCATCAGCTTCTGCCAAAGGATGGAGCCGATATGCCAATATTATCTTGTCATTATTACTTATTATTATTGTAATATTTCTGGCAGTTCGCATTGCCTTTATCACTGGAGTGATTTTTCTGTTTATATGGATCCTGAATAGAAAGCGAGAAAGATTAAAAAAAACAATTTTTACATTAAGTGCTTTAACGTTAATTACAATTATATCTGTCTCCATACCTTCTCTTAAAAACCGTTTAGGCGAATTTGTTTCCTGGAGAACTGGCCAGAACAGCGATGTCACTACGGTTACGCAACGTACTACAATCCTTGAATGTTCGTTAAAATTATTCTCCCAAAATATTTTATTTGGAACAGGCAGCCGAAATTTTCAAATTGATCTTAACAGCATTTACAATTCAGAAGGATGGTCAAAAGGCGCAGAACAAAGCTTCAATCCACACAATCAATATTTGTCTATAGGCATAAATTATGGATTATTGATGATGCTGATTTTTATGATATGCCTTTATATTGTTTTCAGAACAATATTTAGAATACCTGAAGGCAAATATTTTGGTCTTGCCATTATACTATTTTTCCTCAGCGAATCAATGCTTGAACGACAAATGGGAGTCTACTTTTTTGGATTAATCTCATTAATTTTATTTAACATAAACCCTACTAATAAAGAAATCCACCTTTCTTCTAATGAAGATAATGCTAAATCAATCAACAAGCTTGAAGAATAAAAATAAATACCCGATTGTTTGTGAAAATTATTTTCAATCAGAATTCAAAAGATAAGGTATTCTTTAGCGAATAAATTGTATTGACTACTCCTACAGGTGGCCTGCTATCATAATAATAATTATAAGCCATTGAAAATGCAAACCTGTTAGAAATTTTAATTTTAAAATCTGTTTGTGAAGAAATTTTAAAATCGTTAAACTGGTTTATCCTTGGTTGAAAATATGTCGTATTGACCAGGCTCAGCAGCTTATTCAGCTTCCAGGTAAGCGAAACATAACTGCTTATTCTGTGGTTGCGATTTATTTTTGCCACTTTATTTATTTCTTCGTATTCATACATATACATCCATGCAAAATAAAGCCTGAAACTTTTTGTTTTGATTACTTTAAATCGAGGTCCTGCTCCAAGTAAACCCCGAAAATTCACATCCAGAATTTTATTGAATTGAGCCTGTGTAAATGCTTCTAATGTATACCAGTCATTTATTTTATAATTGTATCTCAGGTGCTGAAAACCATTATTGGCATATTCATCATTTCCAGCTTTCACAAAATTAAAATCGCTGAGTGCTAGATAAAGACTACGTTTTGTCTTATACTGAAGATGCAATTGCGTTTCAATATCCGTTAATTTGTCATCACTTTTCATAAGCTGGAATGACACACCTGCACTCCCTGCCCAGCCTGTAGTATCTGTCTTTAAGCGCTCCTGCTCAATATTTACAACCTGGGCATGTGAAAAAGCAGAAACAAAAAGAAATAAAAATAAAATACGGTTCATATGCATTCTCAATTTGAGGTAAAATTATCAATTAATTTTAATTCTTAATTTTACCTCATGAACCAGCTAAACAAAGAATTAACTTCCATTTACGATGAACTTCCATTATGGTCGGCACCATTTGGATTAAAACTTCTTGAAGAAATTCAACTTAAAAGAAATATTAAAGCACTTGACATTGGCTTTGGCACTGGGTTTCCAATGCTTGAACTCGCACAACGATTAGGCGAGAGCAGTGTAGTATATGGCATCGATCCGTGGAATGATGCTGTTGACAGAACTCAGTTAAAAATAAAAAGCATGGAGCTGAAGAATGTACGGATCTTCAACGGACATGCAGAACAAATGCCTTTCCGCGACGGATATTTTGACCTTATAATTTCCAACAATGGTCTTAATAATGTTAATGACCTTACCGCCGCACTTAAAGAATCTTTTCGAGTTGCTAAGAAAAATGCACCACTCATTTTTACAGTCAACCTGCCTGATACAATGATTACATTTTATAACATTTTTGAAAAAGTTTTAAATAATCATGGCCTAAATCATGAAATAGAAAAAATGCATAAGCATATTCAGGATAAAAGAAAGTCAGTTGAAGAATTATCACAATATTTGGAGGATGCTGGATTTTTAATAAATAAAATTGATGAAGATATATTTCATTTAAACTTCATGGATGGGTCCGCACTATTCAATCATTTTTTTATGAAGACTGCATTTCTTGACAGTTGGGAACAGATTGTATCAAAGAGGGATATGCGTAAAATTTTTGCAGAACTTGAGGAAAAACTTAATTTATATGCACGTCAGCAAGGTAGCCTGAACCTCACTATTCCATTTGCCTGCTTTAATTGTATTAAAAAATAATTTTTCTTTTATTGAAAAATCAAAGTTCCTTTGATGTTACCATTCTGAAAGGTAACTCATCTCTGAACTTCAGGGCAAGTGCATTTACTTTATTTTCGATTGCAGTAATACCTCTTTTTGTAAACTCATTTTCCTGCATCTTGGAAAGTACAAGCATTTCAAAAGCAGTAGATGGCAACCAGTCAACATCTTCCTGGTAACCACAAATTGCAAGCGCACCGGTCTTATCAAGAAATTTCTTTAAATAGTTTTTCCTTAAAGCAAGCGTGCTGCATGAGCCAAAAATAATAATGGAAAAGCTGCATTTGCCCGCTAGAAGGTCTGCAAGCGAATCAAGTGAGTATGTTTTTTTATTCCCGAGTATCAGATGATTTTTTTCCCCATGAAAGGCCAGGTATAAAATGGGATATTTATAATACTTTCGTTGAAGCCACTTGCTGATAAAATATTCAATCTCTTCTGTTGTAGCACAGGCATGATAAATATAATCAATACCTCTGTGTGTATGCAAAAGCTCCAATATTGGTTTTACAGATGATTTTTCGCGGAGATCTTCATCCCATATGCCTTCGAGGCAATAAATCCCTTTCATTTCATCCGAATAAAAATACTAAAATCAGAAAGGCAGATCATCAATATCTTCCTTCTGAGCATTAAAAGTTGAAGGAATATCATCCGGTATTGCTGAAGAGAAATTATTTTGTTCTGCGATGCCGGCTGTCTGGCCGTTCTCAACTTTCCAGGCTTTAGCCTCAGTGTACCACTTTCCGTTATATTCTCTGCTTTCAAGGTCGAAAAATACTTTTATTATATCTCCGGGTTTTGCATTGAACAAATCAACTTTATCATTCCATAAGGAGAAACAAACTTTCTTTGGAAATTTTGCTTCTATTTCAATGACAAACTCCAGTTTTTTAAGAGGTCCTTTTTGTGTATTGATATTCTGAACAGGCAGTAATTGCAATACTTTTCCTTCTATTTCCATTTTGATATATTTTGCTGCAATTTACTAAAATATTCGCAATGCGATATGCAGAATACTATTTTTTTTTAAAAAAAGATTTTCAAAATTTCATTGATATTTTAAATCAGGCATAATTATTGTAGTTCTTAAGGCATCATGTTAGAAAGTTTTAGTTTTAGTGCTTTTAGTTAATTTTAATTTCTGCTCCTTACCCGCCACATTGGCGGGTTTTTTATATCAGAATTGATGCAAGCACCAAATTTTGATTAAAAAAAAACTCTCTTTTAAGAGAGTTTTTTCTATTTCTTTATGGACTTTTTTGATTTTGCATTTTGTTTCAGGCCATTAATGAGTTCTTCCGGAGCTGCCTTTAACTCTTTGCATCTTTTTATAAGTTTATCTAAAGTCGAATTTTTGAAATAACCAATAATTAAAGTATTCAGCCCCGACCAGTATTCCCTGGCAACACAGGTATCCACCTTAACACACATATCGGGGTTGCATATGCATTGAACCAGTGTAGGTCCATTTTCAAAAGATCTAAAAATATCCAGAACTGTAATTTCGTTTGCAGGTTTTCTCAAAATATAGCCGCTTTTTTTACCACCAAAATTTACAATCAAACCCGAGGTTTTCAAAGCGGAAATAATTGGGTCAAGATATTTTTCAGAGAGGTCCTGATTTTTAGCAATTTCTTTCTGCAAAATTCCGTCTTTATTATCAGGGCATCCAATTTCAAGCATTGTCCTAAGTCCATAACGGATTTTAGTATTTATCATCATAACACAAAAAAATTAATTCAATAAATAAATCAAGATTATTTACAATGACTGGTGGCATTGGCCACATCGATATTCTTTTTTATTTTTAGATGTTTTTTAATTACATCCTGCAAAGTGGTCTTTGTCATGTATTTTGTCATATTATCATTCATTCCCTGCCAGAACTCATTCGCAACACAGATCCGGGAAATAAAGCATGTCACTGGTTTATTGGTACAGTGAATAATTGATAATTCAGGTTCAAAAGAGCGATAGATATCATAAATAGTAATATCGCTCATTGGCTTATTAAGCATGTATCCGCTCTTCTTTCCTTTTACATTTATAATCAGCCCGGAAGCCTTTAACGATGCAATAAGCGGATCAAGATATTTTTCCGAGAGTTGTTGATTCTTGGCAATGTCCTTTTGGAACATCCCGTCTTTTCCTTTATGCAGGCCCAGTTCAATCATTATTCTAAGCCCATATCTTACCTTGGTATTAACTTTCATAGTTTAGTTGTTAATTGTTTAACAATTATATTTAAAAAAAAAGTCAGTATTTAATTTTTATCAACTTTCAAAAGTAAAAATAAATTCAATTCAATCCTACAAATATTATTGGTTATATGTGGTTATTTTGTTAATTTTTCATTTTTATTTGAATCCTTTGTACATAAAAATTTTATATAATTATGTCAACCTAACATTAATGTTATATCATCAGGCAATTTATTTTTAATAACATTTAAAAGTTCTCTTCTTTTAAAATCTTCCTTCACCAGATCTGCAAGTGTTGTTTTTTTTAGATATCCTATAATCATCGAATTCAGACCAGTCCAAAAAAAACGGACACTGCATTTGCTGCCTCTCAAACAGTTCATATCTTGCGTCAGACAGTCCACTATACAAATTCCGGGCTCAAAAGCATTATGTATATCATACATTGTAACAGTAGAAGGATCTTTTGCGAGAACATACCCACTTTTCTTTCCTTTCGCATTAGTAATGAGACCGGCCACCTTTAATGCATGTATTATATAATCCAAATATTTTACTGATATATCCTGATTAATCGCAATGTCTTTTTGCAACAGACCCTTCTGGGCAGTATCCAGTGCAATTTCAAGCATTGTCCTGATTCCATATCTTGTTTTTGTGCTGAATTTCACACGCTATGATTTATTTTTTTCATTTAAAATAGTTTCCAAAAAGACAGTTCCTATTTATCCTATTTTTTTTATAGGACAAATGTACGATTCTTTGTTACGAATTGCAAATGTTTTAGCATAATTATATTTTAAGTATACAGAAGGAGGAATACAGCATTTGGTTTTACCCAATAAAAAGATTTAGCACAAACACTTTTCAGACAGGATTTTCAAGGTGCTTTTATGCCAATTTATGAAACAATTTATTTATTACTCATTTGACTGGTTTCTTTTAGTGCATATTAATAAAAAATAAATTTTGCTCACAACAATAACTTATCCAAATAAAATAGGGTTTCAGAAATCTCTGAAACCCTTGATTTTACTTGTCGGGGCGAGAAGACTCGAACTTCCGACCCCTTGCACCCCATGCAAGTACGCTAGCCAACTGCGCCACGCCCCGATATGAAACAAAAAATTCTCAATATTAAACTCCAAAGGCTAAGCCCCAGTTATTCTAAGAATTTTTGCAAATATAGAACAATTTAATATTTCATTTCCTAAAAATTACTTTATTTTACATGAGTGAAACATATTCGCATGTTTCAAGGATTTATGCACAATTGAACAAAAACAAATAATAAAAACTCATACATTTCGTTTCTGGAAATTATAAAACTAACCAATATGTTAAAACGCATATTCACAATTTCAATCTGCCTGATACTGTTTTCAATTCCTTCTTTTTCTCAAAAATATACCATAAGTGGATATATCAAGGATGGAAATACAGGAGAGTATCTTATAGGCGCCAATGTATATGTAAAGGAAACAATGAAGGGCGCACAGACCAACCAATACGGCTATTTTGCGTTACCCATTGACAAAGGCACTTACACTTTTGTAGTTTCATTTATGGGTTATAACGAATACACCGAAAATATTATTTTGAACCAGAATGTAGTTAAGAATATTACACTTCAGGAAAAAGTCATCACTAAAAAAGAGCTTGTAGTCACTGGTGAAAAAGAAAATAAAAACACAACCAGCACTGAAATGGGCAAGGTGCAACTTGAAGTAGAAAAAATAAAAACGTTGCCGGCTTTTATGGGCGAAGTTGATGTTCTGAAAACAATACAGCTCACACCAGGTGTGCAAAATGGCGGTGAAGGCAACAGCAGTTTTTATGTGCGCGGTGGAGGACCTGATCAGAATCTTATTTTACTTGATGAAGCAGTTGTTTACAACGCTTCCCACCTTTTCGGATTTTTCTCAGTGTTCAATGCAGATGCTGTAAAGAGTATAGACCTCACCAAAGCCGGTATGCCTGCCAACTATGGAGGAAGACTTGCTTCTGTGCTTGATATTACAATGAAAGAAGGGAACAATCAAAAATTTCAAATGGATGGTGGAATTGGTTTGATATCCTCAAGACTCACTGTTCAGGGGCCAATAAAAAAAGATACAAGTTCATTTATTGTATCAGCTAGAAGAACCTATGTCGATTTATTAATAAAACCATTTGTCAAAAAAACTTCCGATTTCAAAGGTACGGGGTATTATTTCTACGATTTAAATACAAAGGTAAATTACCGGATTAGTGATAAAGACAGAATTTTTTTAAGCGGGTATTTTGGAAGAGATATTTTCGCAATGCACAATAAAGACTTGAGTTTTAAAAACACAATATCATGGGGCAATGCCACAACATCTTTCAGATGGAATCATGTATTCGGCCCCAAATTATTTCTGAATACATCTTTAATATTTAGTGATTATAAATTTGAATTTGGAGCCCAGCAGAGCGAATACGATATCAAACTTGCATCTGGCATTACTGATTATAATGCCAAATTTGATTTCACACTTTATCCGAATCTAAAGCATATCATAAAGTTTGGCGGAAATTACACCTACCATATTTTTACACCTAACAACGCAACTGCCAAGACCAGTGGTGTTGAACTGGATCTGGGAAGCAAAGTAAAACTGTATTCCAACGATGCTGCAATGTATGTAAATGATGAATTTGACTTAAATAGTCGTATCAAACTAGATGCAGGTTTGCGTTATACTTTTTTTGAACCGGTTGGACCATTTGACAGATATATCAAGGATGCTACAGGACAGACAATAGATACTATTCATTATGATAGGTTCCAGAAAATAAAAATTTACAATCACCTGGAGCCAAGATTCTCCGCAAGGTTCACAATTGATGAATTTTCTTCAATAAAAGCATCTTTCGCACAAAATTACCAATACATACACCTTGCCTCTGTAACAGCAGTCTCGCTACCAACAGATATCTGGGTACCCTGCAGTGAAATTGTTAAACCACAATTCGGCACACAATATTCAATTGGTTATTTCAGAAATTTCAGAAAGAATATGTTTGAATCGTCGGTTGAATTGTATTACAAAGACATGAAAAACCAGATTGAATTTAAAGAAGGTGCAATGCCTGAAGACAATATTAAAAATAATACAGATAATAATTTCACTTTTGGAAGAGGATGGTCATACGGTTCTGAATTTTATCTTAACAAACGAGCCGGACGCTGGACAGGCTGGGCGGGTTATACCTTGTCATGGACCAAAAGAAAATTTCCTGAAATCAATCAAGGGCAAGCCTACTGGGCGAAATACGACCGCAGGCATGATGTATCAATAATTCTTTCCTTTGAATTTAATGATAAATGGACATTCTCGGCAATATGGGTTTATGCCACCGGAAATGCAATGACACTTCCTATTTCAAGATATATTGTTGATGGCAATATTGTAAATGAATATGGACCTAAAAATTCATTCCGTATGCCAGCGTATCATCGTATGGATATTTCGGCCAGCTATACCGGGAGAAAACACAAGAGATACCAGTCGAGCTGGAACTTCTCTATTTACAATGTCTACAACAGGTACAATCCTTACTACATTTATTTCCAAACAACTGGAAGCGTATCTGACTTTCACATTGAAACACAAGCAAAACAAGTATCACTGTTTCCAATATTACCTTCTGTAACCTGGAATTTTAAATTTTAAATTTTATGAAAAAGTTTTTTATTATTTCAAATATTATATCGTTGCTGCTTATTGCTATTATCTTTTATTCCTGTGAAAAAGATATTAATATTGATGTGCCTGCAGCTGAGCAAAAAGTTGTAATACAGGGTTCAATCGATCTTAATGATTACGCTAAAGTTTCGCTAACCAAGAATCTTCCATATTTCGGAACTATTGATTCTTCAATGATATATGATCTGATTATTCAGGAAGCTACAGTGATTGTTTCAGATGGTCTAGTAAATGATACGCTGAAGAAAGTCACTGATCTTACAATGTTCCCACCTATTTATTATAAAGGAACTCAAATAAAAGGCGAAGTTGGAAAAACCTATCACCTTAAAGTAATAGCATTGGGCAAAACATTCACAGCAAGCACAACAATTCCTGCTCCTGTTTCATTGGATAGCGCATGGTTTAAAGTTGAGCCGGGCAAAGACTCTCTAGGTTATCTTTGGGCAAGTTTTACAGACCCGGCAGAACCGGGAAATTACTATAGAATTTTTACCAAAAGAATTTCAAAAGATGCACAATATGTTCCAATGCTTGGCTCTGTAACTGATGACAAATTTTTTAACGGGCAAAGTTTTCAATTCTCAATGATGAGAGGTTCATCATCACTTAATTCTACCACAGTTGACCCGGAATTCGGTTTCTTCAAAATAGGCGACACAATTGTGGTTAAAGCCTGTGCAATAGATCAGGCACATTACAACTTCTGGAGAACTGCTGAGCAAGAGATATACGGTGGCAGCAATCCTTTTTCTAACCCTACCCAGATCGTTACAAATATTGAAGGTGGTGCATTAGGTGTATGGGGAGGTTATGGATGTTTTTATGATACAGTAATTGCAAAATAATTAATTTCGCTTTTCAAATATTTAAACGATGAACGACAAAACAAAATGCCTTATTATTGGCTCTGGCCCTGCCGGATATACTGCTGCTATTTATGCTTCGCGTGCTGATTTAAAGCCCATTCTTTATCAGGGAATGCAACCAGGGGGGCAATTAACAATAACCACTGATGTTGATAATTTCCCCGGATATCCAGAAGGAATATCAGGTCCTGCAATGATGGAAGATTTTCAAAAACAGGCATCGCGTTTTGGCGCCGACCTTCGCTGGGGTAGTATTACAGAAGTAGATTTATCATCAAGACCATTTATTGCAAAAGCTGATGATGGAAAAATAATTGAAGCGGAAACACTTGTCATCGCAACAGGTGCTTCAGCGAAATGGCTTGGAATTGAAAGTGAAGTTAAATTTAGCGGTTATGGAGTTTCTGCCTGTGCAACTTGTGATGGCTTTTTTTATAAAGGTAAAGTAGTTGCAGTTGTAGGAGGCGGAGATACAGCTGCTGAAGAAGCAACTTATCTTTCAAAGCTGTGTAAAAAAGTATACCTCATTCATCGTCGCAGTGAATTGCGCGCATCGAAGGCTATGCAGAATAAAGTGCTAAATACACCAAATATAGAAATGGTTTGGAATAGTCTGCCAATTGAAATTGTTGGCAAAGAAGAAGGATTTATAAAGGCTGTAAATGGTGTTATTCTAAAGAATACAGAAAACGGTAATCAATCAAGACTTGATATTGACGGAATTTTTATTGCTATCGGACACACTCCGAATTCAGAATTATTCAAAGGCCAACTTGAACTATATCCGAACGGTTATATTAAAACCGAACCTGGGTCTGCAAGAACAAGTGTTCCGGGAGTATTTGCAGCAGGAGATATTCAGGACCAGCATTACCGTCAGGCTATCACAGCTGCTGGTAGTGGATGCATGGCAGCAATAGAAGCTGAGCGCTTCCTTTCAGTTTAATAAAAAGACAACTTTTTACTTTTCACACGTCCTTGTGACTTTGGTCAATCGCCCTTGTCATCAGGAATTCCATTATATAAATATTCGAACTGCACTTTTAAATTTTATAACTTTTAATGATAATTCTATAACTTTTCATTAAAAATTTGAACTTATTTTTGCGAACCATCGAAATTTTTTACCAATTTGTTTGTCAAAGTGGATAATGTATCTATACCTGACCTCAGCCGAATGTCAAAATAATTATAAATTATAATCCCTCAACCATGAAAAAAATTTTATGTTTAACAATGTTAGGAATGCTAATATGCATTCATAGTAAAAGCCAGGTTGCCAGCTACACATTTAGCCAGTCGACTGCAACCTACACTGAAATTACCGGAGGCACAGTCCTTGGGGATGCAACAACCGATGAACAACGATTTGTTGATCCTGCTGTACCTCTTGGTGGCACCGCTCTGGTTGGAGCAGGTCTCCCAATTGGATTTTCGTTTATTTATAATACAAAAACTTATGATGTTTTTGGCGTTAATGCAAACGGCTGGATTACATTAGGCCAATCGACAGCTACCCCGAACCCTGTGGACATTACGTCTTCCAGTTACACCGCTCCTATCAGTGCAACATCGACTTCACCTGCTGCACTTCAGGACAGGATTGCAGGATTTGCGCGCAACATTATTGCACAAACAGGTGCGGAATTACGGTACGAAACTATCGGTTCTGCTCCAAGCAGAACACTTGTTGTTCAATGGAAAAATTACAAAAGAACTACAGGTGGGGCAATTGATACTTTAAATTTCCAAATCCGCTTGAACGAAACAACAAACATAGTAGAACTCGTTTATGGAAAAGTACTTGTTTCTTCCAATAGCACTTGCCAGGTTGGTCTTCGTGGCGATGCTAATACTGATTATTTTAACAGGACAACAACTACAGACTGGAGCACTACAACAGCAGGAGCAGCAAACAATGTGACTATGACACTTTCAACAACAATATTTCCTGCTTCAGGTCTTTCATATACTTTTACCCCCCCAATAGTATATCAATATGACGCAGGACTAACCGCAATTACATCCCCTTCCACACCTGTTGTACTAGGTAATAATAAAGTTGCTGTAACTGTTAAGAATTTTGGGACATCCAGTCTGACAGCCGCAACTATTGGCTGGAGTGTAAACGGCATATTACAAACGCCCTCTAATTTCACCAACACAGGATTAGCTCAATTTGCTACAACTGGTCCCGATACAATAGGAACTTATAATTTTGCTACTGCCGGATCATATATTATAAAAGCCTGGACATATAATCCAAATGGCAATTCAGATGGTAATAATGTAAATGATACAATAACAAAAACTGTTTATGCACAGGGATATGCTCCATTGCCATTCTCCGAAAGCTTTAACGGAACCTGGATCAGCGTAATGAATACACGCGAGGTTCCATCGGTATATTGGATCAATACACCAAATACAGGAAATAATTCATGGAGAAGAAATGATGACGGTGCAGCTGCTTCCTGGACAAATGCAACAAACGGGGCATATACACCAACCGGTGTTGGCACAGGCACACTTTATTCAGCACGATTCCATTCCAGAAGTGCAACAGCAGGTTCCACAGGTACTTTAGATGCATACTTAGACTTTTCGACTGTGGGGTCAAAAATGCTAAAATTCTGGCATATCAATACATCAGGAACTGATACGCTTTCTGTATTATTGTCAAACGATGGCGGATCAACTTACAGTTTAATTCAGAAATTTGCCACTGTAGCAGCATGGACACAACATTTTGTCAGCCTCGGAACTTCAACCGCACCTAATTCTATAGTAAGATTTTCGGTAACAAATTCAACAACTGGAACTACTGATTTAGGTATTGACAGTGTTCAGGTTATTGTTTTACCTGCTAATGATGCAGGAATTACTGCAATCAATGCACCTACAACTCCTGTTACCCAGGGCTCCAATCCTGTAACAGTTACGATCATGAATTATGGAGCTTCATCATTAACATCAGCTTCTATCGGATGGTCTGTAAATGCAATTACACAAACCGCTTCTCCTTATACAAATGCCGGGTTAATAACAGGAGCTACCGATGGTCCGGTTGCTATTGGTAACTATAATTTTTCATCTCCCGGATTTTATACAATTAAAGCATGGTCTTCATTACCGAATGGTAATACTGATGCAGATCATTCAAATGACACAATTTCAAAAACAGTTTATATTCAGGCATATGCTACAATTCCTTTTATTGAAGGATTTGACAGTACCTGGATAAATAAAAATTCCACGAAGGATGTTCCATCTGATTATTGGTCGAATAATCCTGCAACAGGAAATAACTCATGGAGAAGAAACGATGATAGTCTTTCAGCCGCATGGACAAATTCCACTGGCGGAAACAATGGATATTATGCACCTGCCGGAGCAAATGGAACAATTCATTCAGCAAGGTTCCACACATGGGATGCTCAGGCTGGAACAACAGGCGATATGGATCTGTTCCTCAACTTTACCCCTTCTGGTAACAAATTGTTAGATTTCTGGTATATCAATGCTGATGGAACTGATTCCGTTTCTATTTATATGTCTACTGACGGCGGCACTACATTCACTTTTATTCAGAAACTCTTAACCGCTGCAACCTGGACACACTATAATATTAATATTGGTGGTTCCACTTCACCGAATTGTGTTATCAGATTTAAAAGTGTTTCCGATTATGGGAACACTGATATGGGTTTGGACCAGGTTCAGGTATTTCTGCAACCTGCTAATGATTTGGCTGCTATTGCATGGGTAACTCCTGTCAGTGGATGTGGTTTATCAAATGCAGAGCATGTAACTGTAAAAGTTAAAAATGCAGGTTTGTCAGCCCAGTCAAATATCCCTGTAAAATATTCAATCAATGGAGGCACTTCATTTGTTGGACCAGAAGTTATTACAGGTCCTGTAAATCCTGGCGATACCGTAACATATACATTTACGGCAGCATCAAATTTTACAACTGCAGGATTATATCCTTGCGAGCTGGTTGTTAAGTTTTCTGGTGATGCAATTGCTTCAAATGATACTGTATTTGCTACTCTTAATTCATTAGTTGCAATTTCAGGCAATCCTTTTAGCGACAGTCTTGACGCTGGTAACAAACACTACTTGTTTACAAACAGTACAAATTCATCTGCATCACTGGCTGTTGGTTCCGGCAATCAAAATACAGATGGTTTTGATATGACAGGTGGTATAGCTGGGACCTGGCCTTCAGGTACTTCAACAACAACAACTGCACAGCAGGCATTCTCATATACTGATCATGTTGCAACAATCCAGACATGTTCAGTCGATGCAACAACTTATCCAGCTAATAAGCTATACCTGAGATTTGATCTGAAACAAACTTATAGTACAGGAAAGAAATATAGCTATTTTATGGTACTTATAAATGGAACAGATACCATCAGCGACATAACCGGAACAAAATTTTTCAATCCAACTACAGCATCAGGGGATGCTTTTGCAAGTAGACTTTTCAATTTAGGAGCTTACGCAGGTACCAGCTTTTCAATGGAGCTCAAGTCAGCATGTAAATACAATGATGCAAACGCAACATCTGGTATTGGTGATCATGCCTATATTGATAACATCGCCTTGTTTGCCCCACCCGTTATTAATGATTTAGGACCAGACACAAGTATTTGCCAGGGAAATTCCTTAATATTAAATGCTGGTTCAGGAACAGGCTACACCTATCTATGGACTGTGCTTCCTGCCGGAAATACAGTTGGTACTGCACAGACACTTATTGTTGACTCAACAGGAACTTACCAGGTTGTTGTTACGAATTCATCGGGCTTTAGTGCTGGAGATGCAATTACTGTTACTATTGTACCTGCTCCTGTTGTAAATGCCGGAACCGATACTACAATCAACTATCTTACAACTGCTACATTGCATGGGTCAGCAACACCAGGTACAGGAACATACACATATTTATGGTCTCCGGCTGCTTCCCTTGTAGATGCTACTATTCAGAATCCGACAACGACATCCTTGGCACTGTCAACAATTTATACTCTGACAGTAACAAATACTACGACTGGATGCACTGGTACTGATCAGGTTACTGTTTTTGTGGTAGGCGGACCTTTAAGTGTTGCAGCATCAGCAACTCCAAGTACTATTTGTGCTGGCGATTCAACTTCATTGCTTGCTCTTCCAAGCGGAGGATCTGGAATTTACACATATCATTGGCTACCTTCAGCAGGCCTTAGCAATGATACTATAGCAAATCCAAATGCTTCCCCAGCAATCACCACAACCTACACTATTACACTTTCTGATGGAGCAAGCACTTCTTCTGCATCAGTTACTGTAAATGTTAACCCTCTGCCAGTTGTTAATTTAGGTGCAGATACAACTATCTGTAAAAATAAAACGATTACACTAAATGCTGGTACAGGAGCAACTTCCTATTTATGGTCAACAGGCGAAACCACTCAGACAATTTCTGTTGATTCAACAGATGCTATATCGAATATTGCAACAATTTGGGTTTCTGTAATGAACTCATCCAGTTGCAGTGCTATTGACACGATTGTGGTTACCTTTGATCCATGTACAGGATTAACGGATTTAAGCAACAATACTTCCGTGACAATATATCCGAATCCGACAACAGGTATTGCAACCATTGTTGTTAAGGGATTAATTTCCGTATCAGACCTTGAAATTTATACACTCCAGGGACAGATGATTTATAGCGAAAAAGTTAACGGAAATTCTTCTGCCTTGATCGATATGACTTCTCAACCGAAAGGATTATATATTGTGAAGTTGATTAACTCAAAGACATCAATATTCAGTAAACTTTTAATTCAATAAAAAATTATTAAAAAAAAAGCCTGCTGGATTCAGCAGGCTTTTTTTTTTGGAATGCCTAATCCTTTTTAATATATTTGTAACCAATATTAAATTAATTACAAATAAAAATTAATATCATGAAGAAAATTTTATTTTTTATATCAGCATTTATTGTATGCTATTCTACTTTTGGACAAACTTTCATTAATGAATCGTTTGATGCCACTACCTTTCCTCCCACTGGCTGGACAAATGTGCAGGTCAGCGGAACTGGACTATATACCCGGGTAACAGCGGGGACTTATCCAACCATAACTACACACACAGGAGCTGGCATGGCTAAATATGATTGTTATAATTATTCTTCCGGAACTTCTGCTATGCTGGCAACCCCATCTTTTAATCTTACGGGGCTAGGAACTTCTACCGCTGTAGTCTCTTTCTGGATGTACAGGGATAATGGATACCCTACAGATGGTGATAGTATTGATATTTATATTAACACCACTTCCAGCTTAACAGGTGCCTCGCATTTGGGGAATATTAATAGAGCTAGAAGCCTTGCTCCAGTTGAAGCAACTGATGGTTGGTATAAATACAGTTTCAATATTCCTGCAACTTATATAGGTACTACAAATTATGTTATTTTCAAAGCTACAAGCCGCTATGGTAATAATATATTTATTGATGATATCAATATACAGGTACCTAATCCCAAAGATCTTGCTGCAACTTTAATAGTTGCTCCAAACAATGGTTGCGGACATACTGCGGCTACCGATGTTACCTTAAGAATAACAAATGCCGGAACTGATCCTCAGAACAGTTACTTTGCCGCTTATTCTCTAAATGGAGGATTAACATATTCAACACCTGAAAACATTACAGCAACAATTAATGCTGGTGCAACTTATGATTATACCTTCACAACCAAGGCCAATATTGCTGCTGCGGGCACTTACAATATAAAAGCTTATATAGCATTAAGCGGAGATCCTAATCATTTAAATGATACAATTACAAAAAGTGTTGTATCAATAGGAAATATTACTACATTCCCATTCATTGAAAACTTTGAGACCGGAAATTCATCATATTTTGACTTGACAAAAAACACCTATTCAAATTCTTCAATTCAGGCGGCGATTGGTGCTTCAGCTTCAACTGGTGTCAGCCTTGAAGGAGGCAGCTCATCAACTGGCTGGGTGGGAAATACCGCCTCAAATGCTTGGATAGATAATGTTACACATCAGGCTTCATTAGTCACATGTGGTGTAAATGCTACTGGATTAAGTGGTTTAATTTTAAAATTTGATCTCAAACAGACTTCTAGTTATGGTCTCAATTATTCTTGGTTCAGGGTATTGGTGAACGGAACCCCACTCGCAGAACAGGGAGGAACAACTGATTTTAATCCAACCACAGCAGGTGCAGATCCATTTATTACTAGGACTTACGACTTATCAGCCTACGCAAATACAACATTTGTTCTTACATTCCAATCTTCGTGCAAATACAATGATGCATATTATGGTGGCGTTGCTGATCATGCTTTTATTGATAATATTCTTTTATATGAACCTGTTGCAAATGATGCCGGAATAACCGCAATTAATGCACCTACAACTCCAGTTGCAATTGGACCTACACCTGTTTCTGTAACCATTAAAAACTTTGGAACTGCACCTCTTACTTCCGCTACTATTGACTGGTCTGTGAATGGTGTATTGCAACCCTCATATGCTTATACAAACGCTACTGGACTTGCCACCAATGCAACAGATGGCCCCATAGCAATTGGCAGTTATAATTTCACAACACTTGGTAATTATATTATTAAAGCATGGTCGGTAAATCCAAATGGTGGCACAGACGGTTTGCATATTAATGATACAATATCTAAAAGTGTATACGTTCAGGGATATGCTGCATTGCCATTTACTGAAAATTTTGATGGTGTATGGATTGACAAAAATGACACCAAAGATGTTCCTTCAATATACTGGATAAACAATCCTGCAACCAGCGATCAATCATGGAGAAGAGATGATGAAGGAACTACTGCGATCTGGACAACTACAACAGGAGGTTACACTCCGGCCGGAGCTTCATCTACCACACATTCAGCAAGGTTCCACTCTTATGATGCAGCATCATCTGCAACAGGCACCATGGACGCATTTGTAGATTTTACTCCCATTGGTACAAAATTGTTGAAATTCTGGTATATTAATACTTCAGGTACCGATTCTTTAGCCATATGGCAATCAAATGACGGAGGTTCTACATTCTCATATCTGAATAAATATACAACTGCGAGCAATTGGACAGAAGAAACTGTTATTTTGGGAACTTCCACTGCAGCAAACACAGTGATAAAATTTCATACAACTTCAGATTATGGCTTGACCGATATAGGGCTTGATGGAGTTAGAATTTTTGTTCAGCAAACAAATGATGTTGGTGTTACAGCATTATTAAATCCAAAAAATTCTTTATGCGGAAAAACACTGGACTCAGTTTCTGTAGTTGTTGAGAACTTTGGTGCTGCTGCCCAAACAAACATTCCGGTTAAGGTAAATGTTAGTACACCCGCAGGAATGGTAAATTTAATTGACACATTGGCCGGACCATTGGCAGCAAATACTATTGATACACTCTACCTGGGAAGCATTAACACTACTACCCCCGGCAATTATGTGTTCACAAGTTATACAACACTTACAACGGATACAAACCCTGCAAATGACACATTGAAGAGTACAGTAGTTACAACTGTGCCATTAGCGATTCCTCACCTTGAAGATTTTGAAAGTGTAACTCCATTAGCAAACTGGACTACTTCAACATTCACAACAGGTAATGGTCACGGAAATGCGTCTTTTGTAATGTATAAAAATCTCTATTCAACTTCTGCATCAGCGATAGCTACAATGAATAAAAAAGTAGGGCTTATAAACAACTCATCTTATCTTACTTTTGATTACCGGGTTACTAACTACACCGGAGGCACAGCCACTACTCTTACTGGTGACTCTATTCGTGTGCTGATTTCTTCTGATTGCGGCAGCAATTTCAATACACTTTTTGTAATTGATCAGAATAACCATACACCAGCAGTAACTATGAAAAAGGTTGTTTTACCTCTTGCTTCGTACAATGGACAAAATATAATTCCGGGGTTCTCAGCCAAATGGGCAACTGGTGACTGGTACCTCGATATTGACAATGTTGCTATTTCTAATGCAGCAGTTGTTAACCTTGGCCCAGACACTGCATTCTGTGCAGGAGGAAGTATTACTCTAAATGCAGGCGCTTCGGCAATTGGTTATACGTATTCTTATAATTGGTCAACATTAGCACATCCTGCAACAATTGCCACGACTCAGAATATCACTGCTGATTCAACTGCAACTTATATTGTTCATGTTAATAATGGTTACGGAGTAATTTCTTCCGACACAGTAATCGTTGGAATAAATCCTTTACCAATTGTAAGCCTTGGTCCTGATGTAACCAAATGCGGATCTTCCATACTTGATCCTGGTGCTGGTTTTACTTCATACACCTGGTCAACGGGAGTTCACACGCAAACTATCACTGTCAATACTACAAACACTTACTGGGTAGATGTTACCAATAATTATGGGTGTATTGCACGTGATTCCATTCATGTAACAATTACTCCACTTCCAACAGTAAATGCTGGCCCAAACCAAAATGAATGTTTTACTGACACCTTACATATTATCAATGCTACAGCTGCTCATTATGATTCATTGCTTTGGGTTACTTCAGGTGATGGTCACTTCAACGACAGTACTCTTCTGAATCCTGAATATATACGTGGTGCAAATGATATTACTAATGGTACCGTAAACCTTACACTGACCGCTTATGCTTACTGTGATACCGTTTCATCAATGATGGTTCTCACTATTACATCTTCAACTGTTGCTTATGCAGGTGCTGATGTTACAATTTGCTCTGGTGAAAACACACAGCTTTCTGCAACTGGCGGAACCGCTTATGTCTGGACTCCTGTAACAGGCCTTTCCAATGCATCCATTTCAAATCCTTTAGCCAACCCGACAAATACAACAACGTATGTTGTAAATGTGACAAGTTCCTGTGGTACTGCAACAGATGATGTGGTAGTAACTGTTGACCATATTACAGCTCCTGATCTTGGACCAGACTCAACAGTATGTGCTGCAAATTCAGTATTACTTGATGCTGGCGCAGGTTATGATTCATATGCATGGTCAGGTGGACAGACTACACAGACGATAAATGTCGACACTGCCGGTATAGGTGCCGGAACATTTAAATATTATGTTGATGTTACAAAGGGCACATGTAGTGCCTCGGACACAATCTATATAACTTTTTCAACCTGTGTTGGAACAATTGAAAACAGCACTGATATTTCAATCAGGATCGTTCCTAATCCAACCAATGGAATTGCAAATATTATTGTAAACAGCCTGAACAATTCAGCTGACCTGAAAATTTTCACATTACAGGGACAATTGATGTTTAGTAAAAAAATTGCAGGAAACACAATAACAAGTATTGATTTTTCATCTCTTCCAAAAGGAATTTACCTTGTAAGGATATTTAATGAAAATGCAAGTAATCTCAGCAAACTTGTAATTCAATAATAAACGCTAACTGTCTTAAAAGCCTGCTGGATTCAGCAGGCTTTTTTTATGAAAAATAATTCCAGATTACAAACCAGAGAATATCATTTTATACGATTCAAATTGATTCATAATTGCAATGTTTATAACTTATTTATGCCATTTAGTATGTTCATTTCGTTTTTTTATATACTTTTGCACGCATTTAATCAACATTTTTATTTAAACACAACAAACTATCAAGTAAACTAATTAAGTATTAACCAACTATAAAAAACAAATGAAAAAACAGTACACAATCATTGCTTTAATGTTTGCTGTTATGATGCTTTTCGGTTATCCTTCAGTAGCCCAGAAACATCTTAGCAAACATGGAATTCAGGAAAAAGCCGGTATAAGCCTCCAGGCTTCCCAGCTTTCAAAAATTAAAAATGCTTCTAATTCAGGCACACCATCTAAATCTACTAATGCTATTATCTGGCAGGATGATTTTTCTGTAGCAAGTCATTGGACTATTTCAAATGAGGCCAGTAACTCAGACAACTGGGTAATAGGTACTGCAGGACCAGCAGGGACATATGCAATACCAACCATCCAGTCCACAACTGCTGCTAATGGATTTGCTTTATTTGATTCCGATAATTTATGCAGTGGAAATCAAATTGGCGATATTACCAATGCAACGGCTTTTAGCTGCAGTGGCCACTCATTGGTTGGTGTTAAATTCCAACAGTATTACAGAAGGTTTTACGACAGCACATATGTTTGTGTTAGTACAAACGGAACTACCTGGACAAAATTCAGAGTGAATAAAGCTATAGCAAATAATGCATATTGCGGTGCTAATCCCACAACCACCACAGTAAATATAAGCTCTGTTGCTGCTAACCAGCCAACAGTTTATATCCGATTCCAATTCTACAGCCCATCCACCCTTAATGCAAATTCAGGATGCGGTTATTCCTGGATGATTGATGATGTTAGTGTATTTGACCTGTTAGCAAATGACGTAGCTTTAACAGCCACAGCTAAACCAAATGAGTATATGGTAAAACCGGTTGCTCAATATACACCTGCCGCTCTTACACTTTCAGCCACAGCCGAAAACAAAGGCGCTAGCGCAGCAACAAATGTATTTATGAATGTTAATGTTTATAACCTTAGTAATCTTACTCTGGTTAGCACTTCTGCAAGTAATACAATTGCCAGTCTTGCTTCTTTTGCAACAGGCACACTTACTGCAACCACCTCTTACACCCCGCCTAAAGATACGAGCATTTACCTTGTTGAATATATTGTTCACATGACTCAAGCAGATGGTGACCTTTCAAACGACACATTGTACCATGGTTTCTGGGTAAGCGATTCTTTGTATGCCCGTTCTGATGAAATGTTTACCAGTCAACTTGACGGAGCATTAGGTTTCGGTGCTGGAACAAAAGGATTGCTTGGAAGTGATTTTACACTTTCAGTTGCCGATAAACTTAGTCGTGTCAGTGCTTATGTAACAGGTCCGGCAGTGGGTGATACCACACAATTTTTTGTTTATTCAACTAATGCAAGTGGATTGCCATTAACACAAATAGGTGCTTCAGCAACTTATAAATTTACAACTGCAGGTGCACAATGGGTTACTCTTCCAATTTCGGGAGGTCCATTATCATTGGCTGCAGGTACATATTATGTAGCAATAAAGGAATTTACTGCTACAAATAATATTGGACTTGCATATACTGATGACAATTATACCGCAAATAAATCCTATATTCAAATAGGTACTGCCGCTTTTGATACACTTGATAATTACAGCTACTACAGTGCTTTGATGATTGAACCTTATCTTGTATGTGCCAGTTTTATGACTGACATAACTGCTTCAACAGATACTGTATGTGCTGGTCAGCCAACTACTTTGACTGCACTGAACGGAACTACCTACTCCTGGGCATCAAATCCGGTTGGATTTACATCTACATTAAAAAATCCAGTTGTATCTCCTACTGTAACAACTACCTATAATGTTACCGTTACGAATGCTTATGGTTGTACAGATACGGACGCTCAGATTATTGTTGTAAATCCATTACCGACTGCCTATAATGTAACCGGAAGTGGAGCTTACTGTTCTGGTGGCACCGGCTTAGCTGTTGGACTAAGTTCATCTCAGACAGGAGTTAATTACCAGCTTCAGGCAAACGGTGTAAATACCGGATCCCCTGTTGCAGGGACAGGCAGCGCTATTAGCTTTGGCAACCAGACTTCTGCCGGTACCTATACAGTAATTGCTACTAATGCAACTACTACATGTACAAACAATATGACAGGAAGTGCAGTAATAACCATCACTACCACACCAGTTGCATTTGTTGTATCGGGTACCACAGCAATTTGCTCAGGAGCCAGCACAAGTATTGCACTGTCGGGTTCAGCAAACGGAGTGAATTACCAGTTATACAATGGTGCTTCAACTGTCGGTTCAGCAATTGCCGGAACAGGCTCAGCATTATCTTTCAGCAGCATTACCACAGCAGGAACTTATACCGTTGTTGGCACTGCAGGAACCTGCACAACAAACATGACAGGAAATGCCGTTATAACTGTGAATCCAAGCCCTACAGCTGATGCTGGTACTGACCAGAGCATCACTACAGGATCAACTGCAACACTTGCAGGAAGTGTAACAGGCGGAACAGGAACTTATAATTATTTATGGTCACCTGCTGGTTCACTTGTAACAGCCAATGTTCAGAATCCCACAACTACAGCACTCACCGTAACAACCACCTATACTTTAACAGTAACCGACCAGGCAACAGGATGCACCGGAACAGACCAGGTTATAGTAACTGTTACAGGAGGTACTTTAAGTGCAACATGCCCTGCAGCTTCAGGTCCTGTTTGCCAGGGAAGCAGTGTTTCTTTAACAACAAATGTTTCAGGCGGAACTTTACCATATAATTATTTATGGACAGCCGTACCTACCGATCCAACTCTGGCATCACAAAACACTTTGCCAAGTCCGTTAGTTACTCCTGTTGTGAACACTGTATATTCAGTTGTTATAACTGACGGAGCTTCAAATACTGCTTCATGCAGCGTTTCAATAACAGTAGATCCTACAATGACAACTACTACTTCTGAAACTGATGCTACTTGCGGTTCTTCTGATGGTACTGCAACTGCAAGTGTTACAACTGGAGGTGCTTCACCATTTAATTTTGTATGGAATACCACTCCTGCTCAAACAACTGCTACAGCAACTGGTTTACCCCAGGGAACATATAATGTAACGGTTAGCGATGCAAATGGTTGTACTGCTACGAATACTATTACAGTTAACTGTGTAACTGGAACTACTGAATACTCGAATTCGACCAATTTCAGCATTGCTCCAAATCCTTCAAACGGATCATTCAGCATGGTTTTGAGAGGTTATAACGGAAAAGCTACCATTGTCAGTATTTTTGATCTTAAAGGACAATTATTATTCAATGATAACTGGACTGTAAATAGTGACAACTACTCACAGAAACTTAACCTTGAGAATCTTAATAAAGGGGTTTACTATGTACGCCTTGTTACAAAAGGTTCTATAAAAACTGTTAAACTGGTTATTGAGTAAAGCAGTTTGATTAATTCTAAAAGCGGGTCCAGATATTAATCTGGACCCGCTTTTTATTTCAGAAATAATTTGATTTACTCCCACTCCTGGCTCTTTTCCTGTTTTCAGCGTTGGGACACCCTAAAAATTTTTATTGATTATTTGGTATAGCTCTGCTTGCTCCTCATCCATTCGTAAAAGCTTACTCTTAGTGACTTTCGAGTCAGGAAGGGTATATGTAA